>Ga0194137_10000873_pt1 | contig 19092 bp, 11 predicted proteins | sample TARM_MetaG_T3_14_FD_134025 | JGI IMG/M metagenome (GOLD analysis project Ga0194137, IMG submission 134025) | Freshwater microbial communities from Pennsylvania, USA, analyzing microbe dynamics in response to fracking - TARM_MetaG_T3_14 (version 2) | ecosystem: Environmental > Aquatic >... | reverse complement strand
TCGGCGACGACGCGGGCGAATTCCTTGGTCTCGACGATGGCGAGATTGCAGAACTCGTTGCCGGTGCAGCTGACGGTGCGGCTCATGAACGGCTTCGGATTCGGCGTGAGGCGTTCCAGCACCGGCGCGGCCAGGGCCGCTTCCACGTTCTCGTCGGCGACGCCCGTAATGATGATGTTCTGGGACATCGTCGTGCGGATCTTGCCTTCGCCGTACTTGTCGGCGATGTCGCACAGCTGCTCGAGCTCATCGGAATTGGTGCGTCCTACCGGCACATTGAGGCCGATGTAGTTGCGGCCGTCCTTCTGCTTGTGCACGCCGTCGAAGTAGGCCGCCTGCCAGCCGGCCGTCTTGCTCTCGCCGCGCGAAGGCATGTCGCCGATCAGCTTGAGCAGCTCCTCCTGGAATTTCTCCGGGCCCCAATCGGCGACGAGGAACTTCAGGCGGGCATGATGGCGCTTCTCGCGGTAGCCGTGGTCGCGGAACAGGGTGGTGACGCCGACCGCAACCTTGAGAGCTTCCTCTGGACGGACGAACATGTCGAGCTCCTTGGCCAGATAGGGCTTGGCCGAGAGTCCGCCTCCGACCCAGGCGTGGAAGCCGATGACTTCTTCGCCGTCGATGACTTTGACGGCCGGCGTGAAGGCCAGGTCGTTGATTTCCGCATGTGCGTTGTTGTAGATATTCGCGGAGACGGACATTTTGTATTTGCGCGGCAGGTTGGAGAAGTCGCGGTTCATGAGGAAGAAGTCGTTGATTTCCTCGACGAGCGCAGTCGTATCCATCAGTTCATCCTTGTCGATGCCCTGAAGAGGGTTGCCGACGATCGTGCGCGGGCAGTCGCCGCAGGATTCGTAGCTGTACAGGCCGACTTCCTCGAGCCGCTTGAAGATATCCGGCATGTTCTCGATGCGGAGCCAGTGGTACTGAATCGCCTGGCGGGTCGTGACGTCGATCAGGTCCCGGCCGTAGTCGCGGCCGATCGAGGCGAGGGCTCTGGCCTGAGCGGTCGTCATGACGCCGGAATTGATGCGGATCCGCATCATGAAGTAGCCGTCGCGCGGCTTCTGCTCGTAGACGCCTGCCCATTTGAAGCGGTTCATGTCGTCCTCGGGAATAGAGTCATAACCTTCCAGGGCATACTTCTCGATAATCGTGCGGATGACATCCAGTCCGTCCTTCTCGATTTTCCAAAGTTCCATTTTATTCAGCTTGGACGTGTCGGCCGTCCAGGGCATTTCGTAAGCCATGGAAATGAACCTCCTATAGTTGGTTCCGGTATTTTAATATCCGATAAAAAAGGTATGATTACGCTAATCCGATCGTACCATAGCGGGATCGCAGGGGCAATAACCGGGAAGCCGCGGCCTATAAGGAATGTTGATGCAGGCTATCCGGAATTTTTATAATGGGAAAGAATAACCGGACCGGAGGCGCGGCAAATTAGAAGGTGACAAAATTGTGGCAAACGTGTTACGGAGCGAAAACATCTTGCATCCGGCACGCCTAAAAGATACCATAGCTTATATACGTCCATAAGCCGCCCGAATCCGGTCCAGGCATTTCGGCATCGACGCCGTCGGAAGCGGTCTCACAGCAATCTAACCCGGGAGGTAGCACCCCATGTATCTTGCAGCAGAAGCGGCCAAGGCCGCGACGAGCAACTTCAATACGTTCGACATCTTTATGCTTTTGTTCACGATCGTCATCGCTATCGGGCTTGTACGCCTTGTCGGCCAGCGCAAGAAGAACATCTTCGCCATCGGCTGGGGCGCCGCATGCCTGCTCGTGTTCCTCGTCATCGACTATATCATGATCTTCAAAGTATGGCTGGCGTAAACCGCTGCCCTACATACCGCGCTTCGAACTAAAAAGGCTTCCCGATGCAGCGTCTGCTGCCGGGAAGCCTTTTTAGTTCCTGCGCTTACGCGCGGGTCACACCCACCACATTTCGCCGAGCGGCTCGCGGATGAGCACCTGCTGCAGGTTGGCGACCGCTTTGCTGAAGCCTTCCTCGACGCTCATGAGGCCGTCTTCATGCTCGATGCTGACGACATAGTCGTAGCCGACGAGGCGCAGCGCGCTGATGATGTCGGCCCATACCTTGAGGTCATGGCCGAAGCCGACGGAACGGAACTGCCAAGCGCGGTCGAGCATGAGCGTGTAGGACTGCATGTCCGTTACGCCGTGCTTGTTGACGTTGATCGGATCGATCGTCGTATCCTTGGCATGGAAATGGTGGATCGCGCCTTCGCGGCCGAGGATATGGATCGCCTGGACCGGATCGATGCCCTGCCACCACATATGGCTCGGGTCAAGGTTGGCTCCGATCGCTTTGCCCGTCGCTTCGCGCAAGCGGAGCATCGTGGCCGGCGTATGGACGGAGAAGCCGCCGTGCAGCTCGAGGCCGATCTTCACGCCAGCCGCTTCGGAGATGTTGTTGATGTCGGTCCAGTAAGGAATGACCTTCTGTTCCCACTGCCACTTCAGGACTTCCTGGAAGTCGTTCGGCCATGGCGCTACCGGCCAGTTCGGATACTTGGCGTCCTCATGGTCTCCAGGCAGGCCGGAGAACGTGTTGACGACCGGAACCTCCAGACGGTTGGCCAGCTCGATCGTCTTGCGGATGATTCCGTCATGCTCGGTCGAGATCGCTTTCTGCGGATGCAGCGGATTGCCGTGGCAGCTCAGGGCGCTGATGATGAGGCCGCGGGATTCGACCGCCTGCTTGAACGCGCGGCGCTTGCCGTCGTCGGCAAGCAGCTCGTCCAGGTCAAGATGGGGGCTGCCCGGATAGTTGCCGGTTCCGATTTCAAGAGCGTCGAGCCCTTTGGACGCGATGTAGTCAAGCGATTCCTCGAACGTTTTTTGCGCAAACAGAACAGAGAATACACCAAGCTTCATGGTGAATAACCTCCCGTGGATTAGAATGATCCATAAACGCTTTCATTATAGCATGCCCCCCACCCGCATACAGCCTGCAAAGCGAGATGATGACAAAAACGCATAATAACTGGACAATCCGTTGAAGCGCTTCCGCCTTCATTTCATGACCGGGAATAGCGGCAAGCGGAGGGCAGGACTGCTTTAGTCCATCCTCCCCTTGCTCCTATGGAAATCGGTTTCCTGCGCATCCGAAATCAGACGATTCCGCCTCCAGGCGACGGAGTAGACGGTAAATGAAGCGAGAAGAACCCCCGGAAAAATAACGAGCTGGTAGGAATGGTGAATCAGCATCACGGAAAAGGATATGCAGACCAGGCCGACGGCAATGCCGATCAGCAGCTTCTCGTTCGCGGAGGTGAAGTAGTTCTCCTTCACGGAGAAATCATGGGGAGGCTGCTGGATGAAGGAAAAGCCTTTCCCGGACGCTTTCAGGATGAGGGCGATTACATAGGCCGTCAGGATGGATGCGATTTGAAGCAGGAAGACGTAGCCGGTACTCTGGGCCATCACTTCTTCGGGCACGAGTCCCGAAGCGGTCAGCAGGAAGTAGAGGCCGAATTGAAGCGGCATATACAGCATGTACCCCGTCACGAGTGCGAGAGTCGACCAGAAGAACCGGATTTTCAGCATATAGCGGCATAAAAGCAGGAGAATCACAAATTGGATAGGCGTATCCAGCACGGACAAAGGCAATACCATGCGGTTGACATAAGAGAGCAGGGCGATGAAGACGCTGCTGCCGAGAAGCCGCCATCTATAGGCGTAAATGGGAAGCTTGAAAGGGGTCAGTGCGCAAGCCCAGATGGCCAAGGCATCGAACACGCCCAACAGGATATAAATGAAATCTTCCGTCATCGAGTCGGCTCCGATTCTACACGTATTTAATCTCCAGGGGCAAATGCTGCCCATCTATATAAAACAAAATCAGTATAGCAACTTTAAAGGTTTAATGACATACGGCGTTAACGATAAGCCTGTTCCGTTCATGCCGTTAAGGAAAATGGAATCCAGTTGTGCAAGAACGGCGTTTCCGCTATACTGATTCAAATGCATACCGTCACCATGCCGATGATGAGAATCCAACTCGGAGGCGTTTTCGCCAAGGGAATTCCGTTCCCCTAAGTTTCCCGGACCGCCCGTTACCGCGGAACCAAAGAGGGTCGGATCTTTCAGCCGGCCAAATTGGGTGGCACCGCGAGTCAAGCGCTCCTCGTCCCAACAGGACAGGGCGCTTTTTGTGTTTTTTTCACAGACAAAGGAGCGGTGCGGCATGTTGGAAATGGGATGGATCCGGGAAAATCCGGAAGAAGTGAAGAAAGCGGCGGCGGCGAAAGGCTCGGCGTTCAATGTGGAGGAGCTGCTCGCTGCGGATGCGCTGCGGCGGAAGCTGCAGGGGCAGGCCGATGAGCTGCGGCAGGCGCGGAACCTGGCATCGGCGCAGGTCGCCGCCCATATGCGGGCGAAGCTGCCCGCGGCAGCCGAGAAGTCGAAGCAGCAGGCGCGCGAGGCGAATGAAAGGCTGCTTGAAGTCGAGCCGGCCCTCGCCGATGCCGAGAGTGAATATCGCAGACTGATGCTGGAAGTGCCCAATCCCGTATCGGATGACACTCCTGCGGGCAAGTCGGATCTTGACAACGTGCAGGTGGATGCATGGGGACAGCCGCCGGAATTCGGCTTCGCGCCGCTGAGCCATGTCGAGCTCGGCGAGCTGCACGGGATGGTCGATTTTGCCAGGGGCGTCAAGACGGGCGGCACCCGCAGCTATTATTTGAAGGGAGACGGCGCGCTGCTCCACAGGGCGGTCCAGCAGCTGGCGCTGGACGTCCTGCTGCGCGAGGGCTTCACGCTGCTCGAAGTGCCGGTCATGGTGCGTACGGAAGCGTTCACGAGCACCGGATTTTTCCCGTCGGGCGAGGATCAGACCTATCGCCTGGAAGGGAGGGACGAGCGGCTGGCCGGCACGGCGGAGGTGCCGCTCGTGAACTACTACAGCGGCGAGATCATCGACGTCTCGGAGCCGCTGAGGCTGGCGGCGGTGTCGGCCTGCTTCCGCAGCGAAGCCGGCTCGGCCGGCCGCGACACGCATGGCCTCTACCGGGTGCATCAGTTCGCCAAGGTCGAGCAGGTCGTCATCTGCCGGGCCGACCGGGAGGAGGCGGAACGGCTCCATCGGGAAATTACCGGTCATGCCCGCAAGGTGCTGGAGCTGCTGGAGCTGCCGTACCGCGTCATGGCCGTCTGCGGCGGGGATATGTCGCAGAAGACGCACAAGCAGTTCGACCTGGAAGCCTGGATGCCGAGCCGGGACGCATATGGGGAGACGCATTCGTCGTCGAACCTGCTTGATTTCCAAGCCCGGCGTGCCGGCATCCGCTACCGGGACGACGAGGGCATGCTGAGGCATTGCTTCACGCTCAACAATACGGCGGCAGCTTCGCCGCGAATTCTTATTCCGCTGCTGGAGATCCATCAGAGGGAAGACGGCAGCATTCGGATTCCGGACGCCTTGAGACCGTATATGAACGGCCGGAGCGAAATCCGGACCTGAGACCGTATATAAACGGCGGGACCGAAATCCGGACCTGATGCCGGCTTCCCCGCGAGGTCGAGCAGGCTTCGCCGACGTCATTGAATGGAAACGCCGTCCGTCAAGGCGGTCTTCCTCCCGAGCGGGAGGCGGACCGCCTTCTCCTTTTTCGCAGTGCCGGCTCTGCCGGTCAAGGCAAGAATTCCTCCGCCGCTGGGGCTGCGGCCTGAAGTTGCCAGCCTGCTTTTTCCCCGGAATGCTTGGTGCAACCGGCCTTACTCTGCTACACTAGCAGTATAGCGGCCGTGTCAGACGGCCACACTAGTTGAGAAGATAGATACGGAGGCATATCGAGGCAATGACCTTAACCATACAAAGGCAAGACATCGAGCTGCTGGCCCCGGCCGGCGATTGGGAGTGCATGAGGGCGGCGGTCGCGAACGGAGCGGACGCCGTTTTCTTCGGCGTCGAGAAGTTCAACGCGCGGGCGCGCGCCAACAACTTCCGGATGGACGAGCTGGCGGAGATCATGGCGTTTCTGCACAGCTACGGGGTAAAGGGATTTTTGACGTTCAACATTCTCGTCTTCGAGGATGAGCTGCGAGACGCGAAAACGCTGATCGAAGCTTGCGTGGACGCGGGCGTGGACGCGGTCATCGTGCAGGATCTGGGACTGGTGAAAATGATTCGCGAAATCTCGCCGGATTTCCCGATCCACGGCTCTACCCAGATGACGATCACCTCTCCGGAGGCGGTGGAGTTCACCAAGCCGTTCGACATCGAGCGCGTCGTGCTCGGACGGGAGAACAACCTCAAGCAGATCAAGACGATCGGCGAGAAGGCCAAGCTGCCGATGGAGGTATTCGTTCATGGCGCGCTGTGCGTCAGCTATTCCGGCCAATGCCTCACCTCGGAAATGTGGGGAGGCCGCTCCGCCAACCGCGGTGAATGCGCGCAAGCGTGCCGCCTTCCCTACGATCTGATGGTCGACGGCGAGCAGAAGCCGATGGGCGATATCGCCTATCTGCTGTCCCCCAAGGATTTGGCCGCGATCGACATCGTGCCGGAGCTGATCGAAGCGGGCGTCACTTCCTTTAAAATCGAAGGACGTCTGAAAAGCCCCGAGTACGTGGCCAACGTCGTGTCCAAGTACCGCAGCGCCATCGACGCTTACTTTGACGGCGACCGTTCCGGCCCGTCCAAGGAGGAAGTGCGCGAGCTGCAGCAGAGCTTCTCGCGCGGCTTCACGCACGGCTTCCTCAAGGGAACGAACAACAAGCAGCTGGTCGAGGGCACGTTCCCGAAAAGCCGGGGCGTCTACCTCGGCCGCGTCGAGCGCATCCTGCGCGACGGCGTCGTCTGCCGGCTGGAAGCGCCGCTCAAGCGGGGCGACGGCATCGTGTTCGACGCCGGAGATCCGACTCAGAAGGAAGAGGGCGGACGCGTCTACGATATCCGCCGCCAAGGCGTGAAGATCGAGGGCGAGGCGATGGAAGGCACCGTGCTCGATATCGTGCCGGGCCGCAGCGACGTCAATCTGCAGCGGGTGAAGGTCGGCGACCGCGTCTGGAAAACGAACGATCCGGCTCTGGACCGCCGCCTGCGAGCGACGTACGAAACGGAAAAGCCGTATCGCGTGTTCCCGCTCGCGCTGAGGGTGGAGGGCGCCGAAGGGCAGCCGCTGCGCACCTGGTGGACCGACGTCCAGAAAGGGACGACCGTCGAGGCGGTCAGCGAGATGCCGCTGGAGAAAGCTCTCAAGCGGCCGATGGACCAGGCGCTGCTTGAAGACCAGTTCGGCCGGCTCGGAGGCACGCTGTACCAGCTCGAGGAGCTGGAAGTGAAGCTGGACGGCGAGCTGATCATTCCGGTGCGCGAGCTGAACCGGATGCGGCGCGAAGCGGTGGAGCAGCTCGCGGGCGAGCGGCCGAAGCCGCCCGTTTACGTCAAGCGGGAGGCGGATATCTTTGCGGACGCCCGCACCCAGGAGCAGCGCGACAAGGACGCCGCCGTCGCGGCAGGTCCCGGCGCTGCGCGCCTGACTGCTCTGTGCCGCACGCTGGATCAGGTGAAGGCTGCCTGCGCTACGGACGTGGAGATGATCTACGCCGACTTCGAGTTCATCAAGCAGTTCCCGGCCGCCATCGAAGCCGCGCGCGCGGCAGGCAAGCCGATCGCGCTTGCGACGCCGCGCATCCATATGCCCAACGAGAACGGCTACCACGCCAATATTCTGCGCCTGAAGCCGGATGCGGTTCTTGTGCGCAACACCGGCGCGCTGTATTATTACCTGCGGGCCCGCATGGAGCGGCCGGGCGAGCCTTTCCCCAAGCTGATCGGGGACTTCTCGCTCAACATCGCCAACCATAAGGCGGTGGAGCTGTTCCGCGAAGCGGGCTGCGACGTGCTGACGCCATCCTACGACCTCAATATCCAGCAGATGGTCGACCTGCTCGGCAACACCCGCGACACTTCGGCGCTTGAGGTGGTCATCCACCAGCATCTGCCGATGTTCCATACCGAGCACTGCGTGTACTGCACGTTCCTCAGCGAAGGCACCGACTTCACGAACTGCGGCCGTCCTTGCGAGGAGCACAATATTTCCCTGCAGGACCGCATCGGCATGTCCCACCCCGTCCGCGTGGACGAGGGCTGCCGCAACACGGTCTACAATGCGATCGAGCAGTCGGGCGCGGAATACCTGCGCAACTTCCTGGAGCTTGGCGTGCGCTCCTACCGGGTCGAGTTCCTCGAGGAGCCGGCCGAGAAGGTGGGCGAGGTGCTCGCTCTGTACCGCGACGCCATCAACGGCCGCATCAGCGGCACCCAGGTATGGCGCAGCCTGAAGGCGACCAACCAGCTCGGCGTCACTCGCGGCCAGCTGGTGAAGTAAGGGCTCGGCGCTCGGAGCCAGCTGGTGAAGCGCCCAGCGCGCGATGAGTTCGTATTTGACGGCGGTCAGCCAGCATGAAGTTCCATGAAATATCAAGGCTTTTCGCCCCAACGCTTCCCGGTTTCCGAGAGGCGTTGGGGATTCATTTTGCATACAGAGAGGGTTATGACGGATGAATGTCAGCAAGTTTGAAGGGCGCGAGCCTGTTTCCATGATTATTGACGCCGATACGGGGATCGACGATGCGTTGGCGATCCTGTACGCCGTGAAGTCGCCGGCTATCCGGCTGGAGGCTGTATGCACGGTGTTCGGCAATATCGACGTCGATCAGGCGACGGACAATACGCTGCGCCTGATCCAGCTCGCCGGCGCGCGCGACCGCGTGCAGGTCGTCAAGGGAGCCTCGAAGCCGCTGGAGCGCGAGTTCCAGGGCTCGACCTCCCATGTGCATGGAGAGAACGGAATCGGCGGCGCGGTGCTGCCCCCTTCTGACCAGCTGCCGCTCGGCGAAGCCGCTGCGGATTATCTCGTCCGCATCGCGAACGAGCGTCCCGGCGAGGTGACCCTCGTCCTGATGGGGCGGATGACGAACCTGGCGCTTGCGCTGCGCCGCGATCCGTCGATCGCCTCCAAGTTCCGCAGCGTCGTCGTCATGGGCGGCAATGTGCTCGTGCCGGGCAACGTGACGCCGGTCGCCGAGGCCAACTTCTGGGGAGACCCGGAATCGGCGGCGGTGCTCATGGAAGCCGGGCTGCCGCTGACGGTCATCGGGCTCGACGTGACGCTGCAGACGCTGCTTACCCGCGATGCCTTGGACGAGCTGGGCAAAACCTGCCTTCCTGAAAACGCTCCGCTGGTCGATTTCCTGAAGGATTCGTTCGCGATCTACTTCGACTTCTACCAGCAGGTGAACAAGCTGGACAACGCCTGCCCGCTTCATGATCCGCTGGCCGTCATCGCGGCCGTATTCCCCGAAATGGTCACCTGCACGACGCTCCATGCGTCCATCGCCTGCGGCGACCGGCTGACCGACGGCATGGTCGTCACCGACCGCCGCGTCTTCCCGAGCGTGGGGAATCCGGTATCGTTCGCTCTCGAAGTCGATGCGGACGCGGCACTGGAGGAGCTTTACTCGGTGTTTAAATAATCGAGGAAATAACCTAAGTTGTATTGATAATAAGATAAAAAATAATCCCTAAGAACCATTTGTGGAATGGAATAAGGTTTTATTTTCCTTCTCATGGTACTATCTTCCTATATTTAATAGGGAGAAGGGAAGATTTGATCGTGAAGCACAAAAGGTGGATAGCTTCTACTATTCTGGCTGTTGTCATGGCTTGTTCGGCGCCTGCAGGCGTGTGGGCCGGCGGAAGCAGCCGCGTCGTTGATTTTGACGGAACAAATTACTTGCTGGAGGACGGCACGGTCTGGATCCAAGGAAAAAAGGGCTATGAGATCGCCGACGTCAAGCTGAGCAGCATCGAAAACGGGTATGGATTGACTCCCGGCGGCGGCCTCGTCGGCTTGGACGGAGGAAAAGCCGTCTCGCTGGCTCAAGGCGTCAAAGCGTTGGCCGGCAGCTGCCTCCTTAAGCAGGACGGAACGGTGTGGGAGCTAGGCGGCGGCCAAGTCGGAGGGACGGCGCCTCAAGCGTCCTTGGCCGATTGCGGAGGAAACCTTACCGCATCCATGAATCCATCCGGGCAGATCTATGCCGACGGCAAATTCGGTAGCGGCAAGCTGGTCGCTGCCGTCAATGCCGAATCCGTCGTTTCCCTTCGCGCCACATCCGGCAAAGACGGCCAGGATTCCGTCTTTGTTGTCCTCTATCGCACGGGAAAGCTTGAAGCCTACGATTACCTTGGCTTCGACCGTGCCGACTTGACGAAGTACGTGCCGAGACCGATCGTGGAGGATGCCGTCAGCGCCGATTACAGCCGATCCGGAATGCTGGCGGTTGTCCGCAAGGACGGAACCGTCTGGCATAACGACATCAGCAACAAGTTCAAGTTGACGGAAGCTTATCCCGGTTTGACAGGCGCATCCGAAATTGTCTACTTCAGCGATTCGTATCTCGTTCTCCGCATGCAGGACGGCAAGCTTGAGGCGTATGAGACCGGCAGCGGCAAACGGTTCGAGATGGAGCTGCCGGCCGTCGAAGAGCTCAAAATGGAGCTCGAAGCGACCGACCTTGCGGTAGGCGATAAAGTGCATGTCTCCATCGAGGAGAAGTGGGAAGGAATGGCGGCCCGCACCGTTCCGCTGGCTGAAGCCAACGTTACGATCGAGAAGCCGAGTCTGCTGCAAAAGCTTCCGGACGGACAGCTCAAAGCGCTTGCTGTTGGCGAGACGGACGTGACCGTCGTTTCCGGGGGACAAAGCCGAACGGTCCATGTGACCATCAGCTCGAACCAAGCGCTGGAGGGCGGCGCTTATCTGGACGGAACGATGTATTTGCCGCTCAAGGGCACATTCAAGGAACTCGGTTATTCGGTTGCCTGGGATCCGGGCTCCAAAACCTTCACCGTCAAGCAAGGCAGCCGGGTCATCCAGCTGAAGCAGGGCAGCGCTTCCGCGGTTGTAGACGGCAAGCCGCTGGCTATGCCGGGCAAAGTCCAGACGGTCGGCGGAACGGCGGTATTCCCGGCGGCTCTGCTCAAGTCTGCTCTTGGCGCTTTCTTGGACTGGAACTCCTCCTATCAATACATGACCGTGACGATGGGCAAAGCCGTAACGCAGATTACGACTCCGCGGACGGACCAAATCATCCGGCAGGAAAAGCTTGGAGGCTTGACTCGTCTGATCGGCAAGAGCTACTGGATCAACCATTTCGACAGCGATTACCGATTCCAGAAAGTTACGATTGAAGACATCTATCCGGAGCAGGGCGGTTCCTTCACGCTGTACTTCAGGCTGGCTTCGGGCAAGCTCGTATCGCATACGGCCTACGATGCCTCGATGGTAAGCGAGCTTCTCGGCAACAGCGAGAACTTCCTGACCGCGGATCCATACAAGACCTACAAGTGGTCCCAATCGACATGGTCCTTGGTCAAGCAGGAAAAGGTGGCTGTCGGAATGAACAAGGAGCAGGTGCTTCTCAGCTGGGGCCGGCCAAGCTCCAAAAGCGTTCTCAGCAGCAGGGGCATTACGGTTGAAACCTGGAGTTACGGCTACAGCAATTATGTGACCTTTACGAATGGAAAGGTCGGCGCCGTTTACGGCTCCTAACCGTCTGGTCCAGCGTTGCCGCTCCCGGCATGAAGCGGGGCCGGAGCTGCCGGATTTGCTTGAAGCGGGATCGGCGCTGATGGTATCGCTAATAAAAAGAAAGCAAAAGGCTGCGTGCACGCCCCGAAAGGGACGGCATGCAGCCTTTTTTGGTGCAGGACTCTCAGATCTTGGGCTCCTTATCGTAGCCGGGCAGATCGAAGTCCGTATTGTTCAGCTCGCGGAACAGGTTCGTGCCTTCAATGAAAGCCCGCGTCTCGGCCGTCCCCAGCTCGTGAATCGTCATGTACAAATCGTTCACATGGCTTTGATAGCGCTTCTGGGTCGGGCTCCTGTCGTTGGACTTGTACGGAATGGCCGCCACGAGGGAGCTGACATCGTCGGTCGAAACCATTTCGTCCAGCAGGATCTTGAGCTTCTCCAGCTCCTCCTGGGTCGCGCTGATCTCAAGCTGATCCGTGCCGGAGCGCTCATGCTCGATCGTCTTTGAAGTGATGGAAATGAAGTAAGGCAGGCGAGGGTCGCTGGCGGACGAACGGTCCAAATCGCTCGGCACGCGTCGTCTGTCGCCTTCCTCGTCATCCTGCGGCTCGTCCTGCTGGACCGGCCCGTCCGTTCCTTTGACCGCAGGAGGATGGACCGCGCTGTCTGCCTCCACGATTCCTTGCGGCTCGTGGCCGCTTGGATGCCCGCCGTTCGGATGCGCCTCCGTCCGCTCGAGCTCTTGTCTCGCGCGCTGCTCGTCCTTGATCGCTCCGGTTTCCGTTTCCATATGGTCAACGTCTGCTTTGCTCATGATCGTTTCCTCCTTCGGAAGTGGAATTGCCTTGTCCTCTTTGTAGGTTCCATTACCAACATGCTTCCCGCCTTGAAACAAGAGAGGCCGCTCCATGCGGTTGCGAAGCTGCCCGGGAAGGAGATCCTCTGAGCGATCGAGGGGCAAAGCGGGTGCGGCAGCGGAAAAAGGGCCGCTTCTTTTGAAACAGCGCTCCAAGCCCGGCTTGAGGGAGCCCGCGCCGGCAGGTTTTTCGGGCGGATCCAACGAAGCCGGGAGACCGCGCTGCGCCGGCATCCAGCCCGAATTGACAACGAAGCCGGCCCTTCACTAGACTGGAACAACAGGCTTGGAAGCGACAAGACGAATGGGAGACGGAAATCATGGCGGAAGCATTTGACCAATGGAGGCATGTATTCAAGCTGGATCCCGACAAGAAGCTCGCCGGCAAGGAGATGGACCGGGTCCTGTCCTCCGGCACGGATGCGATACTGGTCGGCGGCTCCAGCGGCCTCACCTACGAGAACACGGAGTCTCTCCTGCATTCCATGGAGGGCTCGGGAATTCCCGCCGTTCTTGAAGTGTCGAGCCTCGAGCTCGCGGTGCCCGGCTTCGACTTCTACTTGATTCCGATCGCTCTGAATACCCCTGACGGGGATTGGATTACCGGACGCCAGGCCAAGGCTCTGGAGGAGTGGGGGCCGCTCATTCCTTGGGAGAGGACGCTTGGCGAAGGGTATATCATTCTGAACGAGGCTGCCGAGGCGGCCCGTGTGACGGGGGCAAGGACGGATCTGGACGAGAACGGAGCCGTCGCCTACGCCCAGCTGGCCGACAGGCTGATGCGGCTGCCGATCGTCTATTTGGAATACAGCGGCCGATTCGGCGACATGGAGCTGGTGCGCAGGGTGAGGCGGTCGCTGCGGCAGGCCAGGCTGTTTTATGGCGGGGGCATCGACGGTCCGGAGCGAGCGGCTCTGGCGGCGCGGACGGCTCCGACTGTCGTAGTCGGCAATGTGCTGTACGATCATTTCGACAACGGGCTCGCTACGGTGCGGGCGGTCAAGGAGACTAAACTGGCGCCGTAGGAAAATTTCTCCTCTATAGCGTATGGCGTGAACGCAGCGGCGACGAAGCCGTTCCCTTTCGGCTGCCGATGCTGCTGTTCAGCATTTCCGCCTGCAGCCACCGCTGCAGCTGCACCGCCTTATGCCTTCAGCCACCGCCGTAGCTGCACCGCCTTATGCTGCAGCGGCGGATGTACGTGACTGCGACTCGCGGGGGAGACGGCGATAGCCGCATACAGGCGCCTCTGCAAGCTTGCGCCGGCAAGCAGGCGGAGATGAGGAAAATTACCTTCTGTCCGGCCCGGTTCCTTCATTGACACTTCCGGCCCGGTTGCCCTAGACTGGAGACAGGCGAACAAAGGCGAACAGCAGGCGGATCCGCGAAGGCGCGGTATTCGTTCGGAGGCTGGCGCCGAGCAAAGGAGAACGAATGCATATATGATGAACGACATCGGAATCGAAGCCGCGGTCGGGAAGCTGAATCCTCCCCAGCGCGAGGCCGTTCAGGCGACCGACGGGCCGCTGCTGATCATGGCCGGCGCCGGCTCGGGCAAGACGAGGGTGCTCACGCACCGGATCGCTTGGCTGATCGAGAAGCGGCGCGTGGCTCCTTGGAGCATTCTGGCCATCACCTTCACAAACAAGGCTGCCCGCGAGATGAGGGACCGCGTGTCCAAGCTCGTCGGAGCCGGCGGCAGCGATATATGGGTATCGACCTTCCACTCCATGTGCGTGCGCATCCTGCGCAAGGACATCGATCGGATCGGCTTCACGTCGAACTTCTCGATCCTGGACTCCGGCGACCAGCTGTCGGTCATCCGCGGCTGCATGAAGGATCTCAACATCGACACCAAGAAGTTCGAGCCGAAGGCGGTGCAGGCCGTCATCAGCAGCGCGAAGAACGAGCTGATCGATCCGGTCCGTTTCGAGACGAAGGCCGGCAGCGACTACTTCCAGAAGGTCGCCTCGGATGTATACAAGATGTACCAGAAGCGGCTGCGCAGCAACAACTCGCTCGACTTCGACGATCTCATCATGTCGACGATCCAGCTGTTCACGGATGTGCCGGAGGTGCTGGATTTCTACCAGAACAAGTTCCGCTACATCCATGTCGACGAGTATCAGGATACGAACCGCGCCCAGTATATGCTCTGCCGCATGCTGGCGGACAAGCACCACAACATCTGCGTCGTCGGCGACAGCGACCAGTCGATCTACCGGTGGCGGGGAGCGGACATCACGAACATCTTGAACTTCGAGGAAGACTACCCGGAGGCGCGGACGATCCTGCTGGAGCAGAACTACCGTTCGAGCTCCAATATCCTGAACGCGGCCAATGCGGTCATCGGCCAGAACACCGGCCGCAAGGACAAGCGCTTGTGGACCGAGCGGGGCGCCGGCGAAGCCATCAAGATGTACCAGGCCGATTCGGAGCATGACGAAGGCTACTATATTACGGGCGAGATCCGCACGGGGCGCAATGGCGGCCGCAATTATGCGGACCATGCCATCCTGTACCGGACGAATGCCCAGTCCCGGGTCATCGAGGAAATTCTGATCAAGTCGGATATTCCGTACCAGATCGTCGGGGGCATCAAGTTCTACGACCGCAAGGAGATCAAGGACGTGCTCGGGTATCTGCGCCTTGTGTCCAATCCGGACGACGACATCAGCCTGACCCGCATCATCAACGTTCCGAAGCGGGGCATCGGCGACACGACGATCGCCAAGCTGGCCGAGGAGGCGGCGCGCCGCGGCTCCTCGATCTTCCAGGTGCTTGGCGACCTGTCCGGCGTCGAGGTCAACGGACGCACGCGCACGCTGCTGCAGGACTTCCGCACGATGATCGACAATCTGACCGGCATGCGCGACTACCTGTCCGTGACCGAGCTGACCGAGAAGGTGCTGGAGCTGTCGGAATACCGGCTGGAGCTGCAGCGCGAGAACACGCTGGAGTCCAAAGCCCGCGTCGAGAACATCGAGGAGTTCCTGTCCGTGACGATGGAATTCGAGAAGCGCAACGACGACAAGTCGCTCGTCTCGTTCCTGACCGATCTCGCGCTCATCGCCGACATCGATTCCATGGACAAGGACGAGACGCCGGACGACGCGGTCATCCTGATGACGATGCACAGCGCCAAAGGCCTTGAGTTCCCGGTTGTGTTCATCATCGGCTGCGAGGAAGGCGTATTCCCGCACAGCCGGGCCTTCACCGACAACGAGGAGCTCGAGGAGGAGCGGCGCCTCGCCTATGTCGGCATCACGCGCGCCGAGCAGCAGCTGTACATGACCTGCGCCCGGATGCGCACCCTGTTCGGGCGCACGAGCAGCAATCCTCCTTCACGCTTCCTCAAGGAAATCCCGGATGGCGTGAAGGAGCTGGCTTCGCCGGGCGGCCGCACGATCGGCGGCGGCCGGTACGGCGGCTCCGCCGCCTCGGGCGCCGGCGGCTTCGGCTACCGCGGCGCTGGCGGCGCCGCAGGCGCTCCGGCGCCGGGCTCCGCCCCCGGCGCTTCGCGCTATGGCCGTCCGGCCGGCTATGCCGGGGCCGGAGCGGCCGCCGCGGGCGGCAGCGGCGTGCGTGTCAGCACGCCGGGCGCTCCCGCGGCCGCGGGCGATGCGGCGCGCAGCTTCGCCGCCGGAGACAAGGTGGCCCACAAGAAATGGGGCACCGGTGTGATCGTGTCGGTAAAGGGCACCGGCAACGACACGGAGATCCAGATCGCATTCCCGGCTCCGGTCGGGCTCAAGAAGCTGCTCGCCAGCTTCGCCCCGATCGAGAAGGTGTCGGGCTGACAGCCTCTCGGAAGGAAAGCGGCAGCTTCTCGTGCTTGCCGGCGATATGTCCTTCCCAATGGCATGGTCCATCGCGTCCGCTCGTTGCAGCCGTGCGCTCATGAACATTTTGCATTTATACGGATCGCTGTTGGATGTTGGTCCGGTCTTATATCTATTCAAGCATGCCTTCCTGCCCGGAAGCCGGATCGCCGGCCTCCGGGCAGGGTTGCTTACATAATGAAACGCGCACAATAGAAACGTAAGCCATTATTCGGATGAAAAGGACGGGGATTCCGCTTGGATAACCGCATGGAGCAGCAGCAAGAGCTGGCGGCCGGAGCAGATCCGCAAGCCGTGGAGCGGATGCGGGAGCTCGCCGGAGAGCTTGCCGTGCACAACTACAACTATTACACGCTCGACAACCCGACGATCAGCGACAAGGAATACGATCTTTTATACGATGAGCTGGTTCGTCTGGAGAGCGAGAGCGGCGTCGTGCTGCCGGAGTCGCCCTCCCTGCGCGTCGGAGGAGAGACGCTCAAGGGGTTCGAGCCCCATCGGCATCGTTCCCGCCTATGGAGCTTGGACAAGGCCAAGGACGAGGATGCCGTCCGCGCCTGGCAGCAGCGCCTCGCCCGCGGCATCGCCGATTACAATGCCAAAAATCCCGACGAGGAGCCGCTGCCGGATCCTTCCTATGTCGTCGAGCTCAAGTTCGACGGGCTGACTCTCAACCTGACCTATGACGGCGGAGAGCTCGTTCAGGCGGCGACGCGGGGCAACGGCACGGTCGGCGAGAGCATCATGGCGCAGGTGAAGACGATCCGTTCGGTCCCTCTGACAATTCCGTACAAGGACGGCCTTATCGAAGTCCAGGGCGAAGGGCTGATGTTCCTTTCCGTGCTGGAGAACTACAACAAGACCGCAGCCGAGCCGCTCAAAAACGCGCGCAACGGCGCCGCAGGCGCTCTGCGCAACCTCAATCCGAAGGTTACGGCCGAACGCCGCCTGAGCGCTTTCTTCTATAATATCGGTTATTCCGACGAGCTCGAGTTCCGCGACCATGCCGAGCTGATCCAGTTCCTCAGGGACAACCGCTTCAAGGTCAACCCGTATATCACTTACTTCGACGATATCGAGGAGGTCATCGCGGAGCTGCATCGGATTGCCGTCATGCGTCCGGAGCTCGATTTTCTCATTGACGGAGCGGTCGTCAAAGTGACGGATATGCGCACCCGGGCGGCTCTCGGCTATACAGACAAATTCCCGCGCTGGTCGGTGGCGTTCAAGTTCGAGGCGGAAGAAAGCACGACGGTGCTGGAATCGGTGTCCTGGAATGTCGGCCGTACGGGCAAAGTAACTCCGCTCGCGCGCGTGGAGCCGGTGGAGCTGGCCGGCGTCACGGTGCAGAACTGCACCCTCAACAATACCGGGGATATCGAGCGCAAGGGACTGAAGCACGCGCTTGGCACCCGCGTCTTCATCCGGCGTTCCAATGACGTCATTCCCGAAATCCTCGGCAGAGCAGATGAAGAAGAGCAGGGGGAGGAAATTGTCTATCCCGAAACTTGCCCGGCCTGCGGCACGCCGCTCGTGCAGCGCGGCGCCCATCTGTTTTGCGAGAACCGTCTCGGCTGCAAGCCGCAGATCATCGCCCGGATCACGCATTTTTCCTCGCGGGACGCTATGGACATCGAGACGTTCAGCGTCATGACAGCGGAGCAGCTTCTGGATTCCTGCGAAGTGCATGAGCCGGCCGATCTGTACGATCTCGGTTATGACGATCTGATCAAGCTGGAGCGCTTCGGAGACAAAAAGGCGCGCAATCTGCTGGACGCAATCGAGAAGTCGAAAGACCGCGACCTTGCCTCCTTCCTCAATGCGCTCGGCATTCCGAATACAGGCAAGGCGACCACGCGCATGCTGGCCGACCATTACGGCAGCCTGGACGCCATCATGGAAGCATCGGCCGAGGAGCTCACCGCTCTCCCCGATGTCGGCGGCATCGTGGCTGAAAGCATCGTCGGCTTCTTCAAGGAGCCGCTTATTAGGGAGAGCATCCGGCGCATGCGCGAGAAGGGCGTCAAGGCGGAGGCGGACAAGGTCGAGCCGATCGCCGTGGACAGTCCGTTCAGCGGCAAGACGGTCGTGCTGACCGGCACGCTGCACACAATGACGCGGGATGAAGCCGGACGCCGTCTGGAGGCGCTGGGAGCCAAGGTAAGCGGCAGCGTCTCCAAGAAGACCGACTTCGTGCTTGCCGGCGAGAGCGCCGGCAGCAAGCTCGACAAGGCCCGTGCCTTGGGCGTAGCTGTCATCGAGGACGAGCAGGAGATACGCCGGCTGCTTGGCATGGATTGAGTCAGACCTTGGCTGGATGGTGTGGACGGAAGCCTAGACCCGGGAAACCGGAAGGTTCCCGATTCCGGCATATAGAAGGGATTGAACAGGGGACGCCTCTTTCGGTCCCTTTCCTTTTTGCTATTTAGTATTTGAGCCATCAGCAAGGCTTGATAGTGGGGCAGAAAATCAATTCGACCTTTTTTTGATTTAGGGGTTGCATATGGTTTGGAGACTGTGGTATATTACTTCTTGTCGCTTCGGCGGCACGGTAAAAACAACGGCGAACGGAAACAAAAAAGAAAAACAAGCTGTTGACAAGAAATGCTCAGTATGATAAAGTATTCTCTTGTGACCAACCAAGTTCTTTGAAAACTGAACAAATGATTAAGCTATAAATTCGACAACGTTTTACAATGAGCAAGTCAAACACCTTGAAGCACTTCATCGTCCTTCGGACACGAAGTCTTCTTTTATGGAGAGTTTGATCCTGGCTCAGGACGAACGCTGGCGGCGTGCCTAATACATGCAAGTCGAG
>Ga0194137_10000872_pt1 | contig 19110 bp, 22 predicted proteins | sample TARM_MetaG_T3_14_FD_134025 | JGI IMG/M metagenome (GOLD analysis project Ga0194137, IMG submission 134025) | Freshwater microbial communities from Pennsylvania, USA, analyzing microbe dynamics in response to fracking - TARM_MetaG_T3_14 (version 2) | ecosystem: Environmental > Aquatic >... | reverse complement strand
TGCCCGCGATCACCGCCTGCTTGATGCCCAGCGCATCCATCATCGAGATCACGAAGTGCGTGTACACCGGCATGGTGTAGTTGCCATCGGGCGTGGGCCCGGTCAGACCAAAGCCCGGCATGTCCACGCGGACCACGCGGTGCTTGTCCTTGAGTGCTGCCACCCAGCCATCCCAGGTGTGCAGGCTGGCCGAGGTGCCGTGCAGCAGCACGATGGGCGTGGGGTCGTTGCGCGGCCCCTCGTCACGCACATGGGCCTGCATGCCATCGACGGTGATGAACTGAGAAGGGGCCTGCGCCCATCGGGCCGTGAGCGATTGCGGGTCGCGGTCGGGCGCCCAGGCCATCCACACCCCGGCGACCAAAGCCGCCACCAGTAAAGCGAGCACCAGGCCCGCGATCTTCAAGACTTTCATGTTCTGACCATTCCCAGCTTGTTGATCTCGCCGGCGTCCGCGTGCCGGCCCAGATCAGCAGTATGCGTCAGCGGTAGGTCAGCAAGGACGGCTGCTCGGTTTCCAGATGTGCGTGCTCATTGATGGCAATCAGGTGCAGGCCTTCGCGGCCCGCCTGGATGCGGGTGACGCCGGCATTGGCCAGCGTCCAGTTGATCGTGAAGGCCTGACTGTCGTTCAAGCCCAGCAGGTGCGCGCAGATCACGCTGATCGTGCCGCCCGAGGTGAACACCAGTGTGCTGCCCTTGGAGGGCGTGGCCTTGACCAGGTCTTCCAGTGCCGAGACCACGCGCAGCTTGAACACGGACCAGGGCTCGGCGTACTCGTCATCGTGGTTGCCGCCCACCCAGCGCGAGACGGCGTCCTGGAAGAACTTCTGAAAAGCCCGGCGCGGGTCACCCGTGGCAGCCATGTCGCTCATCATCACCAGCTTGTCGACATAGCGCGGCTCGGCCACCTCGATCACGTTCTCGTGGTCAAACTCGTTGACACCGGCATGCTGCTGCGGTGTCAACGCCAGCCCCAGCTCTTCCAGCGCGCCCGAGGCCGTCTCCTGATGGCGCTGCATGCTGCCGCTGATCACCACCTCGGGCTGGATGCCGCGCGCCTTCAAGGCCCGGCCCAGCACGCGGGCCTGCTGGTGCCCCACCGGCGAGAGCTGGTCGTAGTTGTTGGAGCCAAACGAAGCCTGGCCGTGCCGCAAGAGGTAGATGGCGCCCATGGTGTGCTGTCTTTCGTGTTCAGGATTTGGCCCGCTTGATCAGGCCCTTGCAGCGCCAGTCCAGGTAGTTGACCAGGATCCAGAAGTGTTTGAAGGCCGGGTTGCGCGTCTGCTTGTGGTGGTAGCGGTAGTAGATCTGCTGCGCGATCACCGCCAGGCGGAACAGACCATAGACCTCGTAGAAGGCCCAATCACCCATGGCGCCCCGGCGATCAATCTTGTAGCCGCTCTTGTCGAGGTAGTAGTCCACCACCTCTTCACGCCGCAACATGCCCGGCAGGTGCGTAGGCTGGCGGCGCGTGGCCTTGAGCAGGGCATTGTCGTCGTCGTGGATCCAATAGGCCAGTGCATTGCCCAGGTCCATGAGCGGGTCGCCCAGCGTGGCCATCTCCCAGTCCAGCACGCCGATCACCCGGGTCGGATCCTGCTCGGCCAGGATGACGTTGTCGAAGCGCCAGTCGTTGTGGATGACGACATTGGCCACATCCTGCGGTGTGTGCTCCTTGAGCCAGTCCATCACGTAGCGGTAGCTGGGCACGTTCCAGGTCTTGGCCTTGATGTAGCGCTCGCTCCAGCCGTCGATCTGCCGCTTGCAGTAGCCGCTGCCCTTGCCCAGACTGTCCAGCCCGGTGGCCTGCACATCGACCTGGTGCAGCTCGACGAGCTTGTCCAGCACATTCATGCACAGTCTGCGTGTGGTGGCGGCATCAAGCTGCAGGCCGCGTGGCATGTTCTTGCGCGGGATGATGCCGGCGATGCGCTCCATCACATAGAACTCGCTACCCGTGACGGCTTCGTCCTCGCACAAGCCAATCATCGTCGGCACCACGGGGTACAGGGGCTTGAGCGCCTTTTGCACGCGGTACTCGCGGCCCATGTCGTGTGCGCCCTTGGCCTTGGTGCCATGGGGCGGGCGACGCAGGATGAAGTCCCCCCCATGCTCGACACCCGCGTACTTCAGCCGGTAGGTCCAGTTGGACGCACCGCCCGAGAACTGCGTGATCTCCGGCTGGCCCTGCAAGGTGGGCACATGGCCCTTCAGCCACGCGTCCACAGCCGCCACATTGAGCTCTTCACCTACTCTTACCTGTCCGCCCCGATCCTGGACGTCCGTCATGACACAGCCCCATGCACTTGCAGCCCACTCATTCCAATTGCTCCATGCTTGCCATCGCTCCCCACCACCAAGCGGCCGCCGCAGATCCGGCTTTGCCGGCCCGCTGGCGGCGCCCCCTGGGGGGAGCGCCGAAGGCGCTTCGGGGGGTCACTTGAATATGCCGTACTTCATCAACTCCAGGCGCGCAATCATGCCCTTGTGGACTTCATCGGGGCCATCGGCCAGTCGCAGGGCCCTGGCCTGGTTGAAGAAGGCGGTCAGGGGCGTGTCATGCGAAACGCCCATGCCACCGTGGATCTGGATGGCGAAGTCCACCACGTTCTGCAGCATGGTCGGGGCCACCACCTTGATGGCCGACACATCGGTCAGCGCCGACATCACACCTTGCGTGTCGATCTTCCACGCGGCCTGCAGCGTGAGCAACCTGGCCTGGTCAATGGCCACACGGTGATCGGCGATGCGCTCGCGGTTGCCCCCCAGGTTGATCAGCTGCTTCTTGAAGGCCGTGCGCTCGATGCCGCGCTTGATGGCCAGCTCCAGCGACTTCTCGGCCGCGCCGATGCAGCGCATGCAGTGGTGGATGCGGCCAGGCCCCAGGCGGCCTTGCGCGATCTCGAAACCCTTGCCCGGCCCACTGATGAAGCTGGATACCGGCACGCGCACATTGGTGAAGTGCACCTCACCGTGACCGTGCGGCTCGTCGTACTCGCCCATCACGGGCAGCATGCGCTTGATCTCCACACCCGGCGCATCCATGGGCACCAGCACCATGGAGTGCTGGGCATGGCGGCCCGCGTCAGGGTTGGGTGTCAGGGCCATGAAGATGCCGATCTTGCAGCGCGGGTCTCCCACGCCGGACGACCACCACTTCTTGCCATTGAGCACGATCTCATCGCCCTCGACCACGGCCGTCGCCGCCATGTTGGTGGCATCCGACGAGGCCACATCGGGCTCGGTCATGAAGAAGACCGAGCGCATCTCGCCAGCCAGCAGCGGCTTGAGCCATTTCTCCTTCTGTTCAGCACTGCCGTACTTCCAGATCACCTCCATGTTGCCGGTGTCGGGCGCATTGCAGTTGAAGATCTCGGGCGCCATCATGCTTTTGCCCGTCTCTTCGGCACTGAAGGCGTACTCCAGCACGCTCAGGCCGGCACCCAGCTCCGGATCGGGCAGGAACAGGTTCCACAGGCCCTCAGCCTTGGCCTTGGCTTTGAGCTCCTCCACACGCGGCGGGATCTTCCATTGCGTCCAGTCGCCACCATGGCGCTGCGCCAGGATGCCCTGCCAGTGTTCCTGCTCCACCGGTTCGATGTAGGCCTTGATGAAGTCACGCACACGCTCGGCTGTTTTCCTGGCGCGCTCGCTGGGCTGGAAGTCCATGGTGATCTCCTGATCGGTGTGGGGTTGTGCTGCTTGTCCTCAGACAGCCGCCATCCTACGGCTACCCAGGCTGTGCATCAAATGATGAATTTTCATCGCAAGTCATGCACCAGATGAATGACCTGCTTGTTCGGCATCATCTCAGCGCACCCGCCCCTGGATCGCCTGCAAGGCCTCACCCTGCACACGCTCGCGCATCCAGCGGTGCACCGGGTCGTCGTCCCGGTCGGCATGCCAGTACATCCAGATGCCCAGCGGCGGCACGCTCAAGGGCAGGTCACGCACGCTCAAGGGCAGGGCGCGCGTCAGGGCCATGGCGTAGGTACGGGGCAGCGTCACCAGCACGTCGCTGTGCACCGCCACATTGGCCGCCGCGAAGTAATGCTGGCAGCGCAGGATCACGTCGCGCTCGCCCTGGCCGTTCATGGCCCACAAGGCCTGCAAAGGATCAGGCTGGTCGGGCTGCAAGGTCACCATCACATGCTGGCATTTGAAGTAGGCGGCCAGGTCCATGCGGCGACGCGTCAAAGGATGACCCTTGCGCATCAGCACCGCCAGGCGCTCGTCGGCCAGGTGCGCCCCCCGGATGCGTTTGCCCAGGCGGCGTTCGCGGTCGATCACCAGGTCCACCTCGCCCTGCGTGAGCACGCGCTCCAGCTCGTCGCGCGGCACCCGCACGCTGGCCAGCCGCACGCGAGGTGCCACGTCAGCCAGGCGCGCCATCAGGGGAGGCAGGGTGATGGCCTCCAGCACATCGCGCATGCCCAGTCGCAAGGTCATGTCCAGCGTGGCCGGATCGAAACTGTCAGCCTGCCCCACCAGCGACTGCAAACCACGCAGATGCGCCTGCACCTCGCCGATCACACGCCGCGTCAACTCGGTGGCCACCATGCTGTTGCCCTGGCGCACGAACAGCGGGTCGTCCCACAACTGGCGCAAGCGGGCCAGCGCATGGCTCACCGCCGGCTGGCTGAGGTGCAAATGCCGCGCCGCGCCAGAGATGCCGCCGTGCTCATGCACAGCGTCCATCACGCGAAACAGATTGAGGTCGATGCGGGATGCGGGGATGGCCATGGCCGCCACCTTACACCCTGCCAACAGGCGTGACTTTTTGGTGCACGCCGACGCCCTGCGACTTACGTAGCAAGCGATAATGTCAGCTTGAGCCGCATGAGCGGCTCCATTGGAGCGATCACCTTGGACAGTCACCCTCGGTGACCGCCCACTCCAGCCACCCGGCCCCGGCCCAGTCGTTTGGGCACGCAAGCCAGGTGCGGCCCAATGCCCCGTGCATGGCGCCAACAGCGGGAGGGGGCGGCACACCACATCCACCCCATCCCACCAAGCAGGGCCTCACGCCCGCCCGAGCAGGCACCGTGGGGCCCCCATGCTGGAGTTCCCATGCTCAACGTGTTCACGCTGGCCAATGGCCGGCTGTTTCAGGAAGAAATCGACAGCCTTGACGAGCTCACGCCAGCCCGTCCGGTCTGGGTCGACCTGGAAGACCCCACCCCTGAGGAAAAAGGCTGGATCGCCGTCAAGTTCGGCTTGGTCATCCCCGGCGACATCATCGACGATGACTTGGAAGAGTCCGCACGCTTCTACGAAGAAGAAGGCGCCATCCACATCCGCTCCGACTTCCTGATCGACGATGACGAGGCCCCGCGCAACGTCCGCGTGGCCTTCATCCTGCATGGCAACGTCCTGTTTTCCGTGCACAAGGAAGACCTGCCCGTGTTCCGCCTGCTGCGCATGCGCGCCCGCCGCATCCCCGCCCTGATCGAAGACGCCAAGGACGTGCTGCTCAAGCTGTATGACGCCGACGCCGAGTACTCCGCCGACACGCTCGAAGGCATCTACGACGACCTCGAAAAGGTCAGCCACCGCGTGCTCAAGAGCGCGATCAACGACCAGGCCGCTGCCGAGGCCCTGGCCGCCATCGCCCGCCAGGAAGACCTGAACGGCCGCATCCGGCGCAACGTCATGGACACGCGCCGCGCCGTGAGCTTCATGATGCGCGCCCGCATGCTCAACGCCGACCAGTTCGAGGAAGCCCGCCAGATCCTGCGCGACATCGATTCGCTGGACAGCCACACGGCCTTCCTGTTCGACAAGATCAACTTCCTGATGGACGCCACCGTCGGCTTCATCAACATCAACCAGAACAAGATCATCAAGATCTTCTCGGTGGCCTCGGTGGCCCTGCTGCCGCCCACGCTGATCGCCAGCATCTACGGCATGAACTTCAAGGCCATGCCCGAGCTGGACTGGAGCCTTGGCTACCCCTTCGCACTGGCCATCATGATGGCCTCGGTGATCACACCCTTCTGGTATTTCCGCCGCAAAGGCTGGCTGAACTGACAGTGCTGCGTTTCGACCAACTCAAGCAACTGCCCGACGGCCTGCTGCGCGTGATGCTGGGCACCACCCTCGTGGTGCTGAGCTACAGCCTGCTCAACCCCGTGCTGGCCGTGCGCCTGCAGACCAGCGGCGCCAGCAGCACGGCCATTGGCCTGGTGGCCATGCTGCCCTTCATCAGCGTGGCCGCCCTTGTGCCTCTGGTGCCGCGCCTGTTCGCACGTGTGGGCGTGGGCCAGGCCTACCGCGCGGGCGTGCTGCTCGAGCTGCTTTCCTGCCTGGGCTACATGGTCACCACCGACTACCGGGCCTGGTGCGCCCTGGGCCTCATGGCCGGCATGGGCGCTGCGGCCGCCTGGAACGCCACCGAAGCCTTGATTGCCCACAATGTGCCGGCCAGCCACCGCGGCCGCCTCACCGGCCTGTACCAGGCGCTGCTGGGCGCGGGCATGGCCCTGGGCCCGATGCTGCCCGGCCTGCTGCGCGTGGGCCCGATGGAGGCCAACGCCCTGGCTGCCGCCGGCCTGGCCCTGGGGCTGCTGATCACGTTGGCGCCCGCCGTCACGTATCTCAAGGCCATGCACGATGACCAGGAGCACATGAGCATGGTCAGTGCCTGGCGCTTTCGGCCCACCCTGGCCTGGGCGGCGGTGGTCGGCGGGGTCTTCGAAGTCGGCCTGGGCTCCATCACCACGGCCTATGGCTCGCAGATCGGGCTCAACCTCGCCGCTGCCACCTCCATCGCGGGCGCTTTGGGCATGGGCAGCTTCCTGGCGCAATACCCCATCGGCTGGCTGGCCGACCACCTGCCACCGCGCCGCCTCTTCGCCGCTGGCGCTGGCATCCTCGTGCTCAGTGCCTTGGCCTTTGTTCAAGCCGCCAACTGGCCTTCGCTGATCTGGATCTGCGCGGCGGCCTGGGGTGGCGTGGGCGGTGCGCTCTACACCCTGAGCATGATCCGCGTTGCGCATGATTTCGCCGACACCTCTGCGCTGGCCGGCACCTCGGCCATGATCGCCGGCTACACCGCCGGAGGCGCCTTGGGCCCGATCGTCAGTGGCTGGATGTTCGACCACTTCGGCATCGGTGGCCAGGGCAGCTGGCTGGCCCTGCTCGCGCTCAGCCTCTTGCTGATGCAAACACGGGCGGGGAGGCCGTCTCGTGCCACAGACTGAAGAGCGTGGCCTGCAGGCGCTCGGCCGACACCGGCTTGTGCAGCAAGGGCAGGCCGCTATCGTGTGCCTCGCGCAGGCGCTCCGGCGCCGTGTCACCCGTGAGGATGGCCGCCGGCACATGGCGCTCCAAACGCTGACGCACACTCTGCACCGCCTGCAAGCCCGTACGGTGACTGCGCAGCCGGTAGTCGGCCAGCACCACGTCCGGGTCGAAGCCGTGGATAACTGGCATGGCATCGTCGTCGCTGGCCACGGCCTCGCACCAGCAGCCCCAGCTGGCCAGCAGATCGCACATGGCCGCACGCACGGTTTCGTCGTCATCGATCAGCAGCACCTTCAAGCCACTGAGATCGGGCTCGTCGTCGGACACCGGCTCGGATGATGCGGCCCAGGGCGCCATGCTCACCGGCAGCCACAAGCGAAACACCGAACCTTTGCCCGGCTGCGAGCGCAAGGTGACGTCCACGCTCATGGCCCTGGCCAGCCCTTCCACGATGGCCAAGCCCAGCCCCAGGCCCTTGCGGCGGTCGCGCTCCGGGTTGCCCAGCTGGTGGAACTCGCGAAAGATCGCTGCGTGCTGCTCGGCCGCTATGCCCATACCCGTGTCCCACACCTCGATCACCGCACGCATGCCCCGACGCCGGCAGGCCAGCAGGATGGCCCCCTGCTCGGTGTAGCGGATGGCATTGAGCACCAGATTGCGCAGGATCATTTCCACCAGCGCGGGGTCGGCATGCAGGACCACGGACGAGTCCCGCGTGCGGAAGGCCAAGCCCTTTTCTTCGGCCAGCGGCGCCATCTCCCGCTCCAGCTTGCGCAGCAGGGGCTGCAAGGCAAAGGGCTGCATCTGCGGCTTGACCACGCCCGCATCCACCTTGGAGAAATCGAGCAAAGTGTTGAGCATCTCGCCAGTGGCCTGCGCCGAGGCATGTGCCTGCGACAACAAATGGGCCTGCCGCTCGTTCAGGTCCGACCTCGCCAGGGCATGAAGAAAGAGGCCCATCGCATGCAAGGGCTGGCGCAGGTCGTGGCTGGCCGACGCCAGGAACACGGTCTTGGCGCGGTTGGCCTCCTCTGCCTCGGCCAGGGCCACCTCGGCCACCTGGCGCGCCTCCAACGCCCGCTGTGTCTGGTCCCGCAAGCGCGTGACCAGCCCCTCGTTCTCGAAGCCCAGCTCGATGGCCCGCAAGGCGCCACGTGACGCGAAGTAGGAAAACACCGTCATGGCCATCAGGTACAGGGTGACCGCCAGCCCCATCAGGAAACCGAACTCATCTCTTGAACGCAGCAACACCGCCATCACCGGCGTGATATTGGTCAGCCAGTAGGTGATGGCCACCGGCCAGGACGGCGCGAACACCGCCAGCCCCCCCGAGTTCATGCCCGCCGTGATGCCCAGCACAATGGCAATGGAGATCGGGTTGGCAAAGTCCAGCATCAGCACACCCAGGGCGCCCCAGCACAGGCCGATGATGCCCGCCATGATGCGCACGATGTGGGCGTAGATCAGCACCTTGCTCTGGTCGGATGGCGACGGCAACGCCTGGCGCACCGACAGGCACAGCAAGGTCACGCCGGTGGTGCCCAGGGCCCAGGTCCATGTCCCTTCGATGTGGCCGGCATGGCTGCCGATCCATGCCGTCAACAGGGCCACGATGGCCGAGATCATGAAGGCATAAGGCAGGTTGCGGTCCAACAATTCCATCTGCGCCGACAAGACCCTGGGGCTGTCGAAGCGCCAGGCTCGCGTCAAGGGGGCGGGCAGCTTCATGGCTGCAACAACCCTCTGGCCACGGCCTCGGCATGCGCCTGCTCGCGGCTGCTGGCGCCCAGCCACTCCGTGAGCCACGACACCTCGGCACGGACCTCGGTCTCGTTCATGCCCATCTTGCGGGCAATGGCCTTGTTGGGCGTACCGCGCCCCAGATACTGGAGGATGGCCAGCTGGCGCGCGGTCAAGGCCGAGGGCGGCGCTTCGGCCACATGCGCTACGGCCTCACCTGCGCCATGTCCTGCACCATCGCCCACCGCGCGCGCCGGCGACAACACCTTATAGGGCACGGCCGCATAGCTGAGCTGCCCGCGCAAGGCTGATCGCACGGCCTCCAGCACCTCCGGCGCCGACGCCACCTTGGGCAGAAAGCCCGTGACGCCTGCCTCACGCGCCTGGCGAATCTGCTCGCCATTGACGTCGGCAGACATCATCAGCACGGGGCACTGCGGCGCCGGCACGCGCAGGGCCGGCAAGTCCGCCAGGCCATGGCCATCGGGCAGGTTCACATCCAGCAGGATCAGGTCAGGCGTTTCCACCTGCAAAGCCGCCAGCGTCTGCTGCCAGGTGGCCGCCTGCGTCACGCGCCCCTGCGGCCAGTGCTCCGACAGCATCAGACCCAGCCCTGTGCGGAACAAGGCGTGGTCGTCAACCAGCAGAAAGTGAGGGGCGGCGGCGCTCATGGAAAAGGGCAGGCAGTCTCCGGGAGTATCGCGCTTCGCCGCACATAAAAAAGGCCGATCACGCTGGATCGGCCCGCTTTACCCTCTTAAGGGTGATATCAGCGCACGCGGCGCGCCTTCACCGCATCGGACAGGATCTTCAGCACATCAGCCGAATCGTCCCAGCCGATGCAGGCGTCCGTGATGCTCTGGCCATAGGTCAGCTTGGACGGATCGTCCTTGCCCGGCGTGAACTTCTGGGCGCCGGCGCACAGATGGCTTTCCACCATCACGCCGAACACCTTGGTCGAACCGCCCGACACCTGCGCGGCGATGTCCTTGGCCACCACGACCTGGCGCTCATGCTGCTTGGAGCTGTTGGCATGCGAAAAATCGACCATCAGCGAAGGATGCAGCTTGGCGGCTTCCAGGTCCTTGCAGGCGGCGGCCACACTGCCGGCGTCGTAGTTGGGCTCCTTGCCGCCACGCAGGATCACATGGCAGTCGGGGTTGCCGGCCGTCTCGACGATGGCGACCTGACCATTCTTGTGCACAGACAGGAAATGGTGCGGACGTGCGGCAGCCTGGATGGCGTCTGTGGCGATCTTGATGTTGCCGTCCGTGCCGTTCTTGAAACCGATCGGTGCGCTCAAGCCCGAAGCGAGTTCACGGTGAACCTGGCTTTCGGTGGTGCGCGCACCGATGGCACCCCAGCTGATCAGGTCACCGATGTACTGAGGAGAAACCACGTCCAGGAACTCGCTGGCGGCGGGCACGCCCAGGCGGTTGATCTCCAGCAGCAGATGACGGGCCATGCGCAGGCCTTCGTCGATCTTGAAGCTCTCATCCAGATACGGGTCGTTGATCAGACCCTTCCAGCCCACGGTGGTGCGGGGCTTCTCGAAGTAGACGCGCATCACGACTTCCAGCGTGTCGGCGTACTGATCGCGCAGCGTCCGCAACTTGCCCGCGTACTCGACGGCCGCGGCCGGATCGTGGATGGAACAGGGGCCGATGATGACCAGCAGGCGGTCGTCCTTGCCGTGCACGATCTTGCGGATGGCCTTGCGCGTGTGCGCCACCAGCGTCTCCACCGGCGTGCCGCGGATCGGGAAGAATCGGATCAGGTGCTCGGGCGGGGGCAACGGCGTGACGTTCTTGATGCGTTCGTCATCGGTCTGCGAGGTCTTGTCGGCGGGTGGGACCCAGCCTTCTGCGGCGCTGGATTTGGCGTTCATGGGGCTTCCTGTTGCGGGTGAAGTTGGCGTACGTTGTGCGTGCGTGGATGAAAAAAAACCGCCGGGGTGGACCGGCGGTTTTCAGGATGTGGTGTGGCTTGCTTATGACTTGGCCACTCCTGCGCCGGTCGAAGGCGAGAAGTAAAAATGCCAAAAGTAGAAGCGGGCGCTGTACATGTTCACCAATGTAGCACGAGTCGCCACCATGCGGATGTGCAAAATGGCCCAAGCCCTCATTTTCCGAGGCCCTGGGCCCACGCCATCATCAAGCCTTTGCTTGCAGCCGGCGACGCGCAACCGCGCCAACCGCAACAAGCCCCAGCGACATCAAGGCGGCATTGGCCGGCTCGGGTACCGCCTGCTGGACAGCCGCGAGGTCGACTGTCACGTACGCCTCTGTGGCAAACACCGCATCAGGGCCGAGCAAGCTGCCATTCGCGGCCGAGGCAGTCAGCGTGTAGTTTCCTGCCTGCAACGACAGCACCTGCGGCAATCCCTGGCCCCCAGCCAGCGAGAAGACGACCTGCTGGTTTGCGTCCAGCAGTTTCACCATGCTTTCGGCAGAATCAACGGAGCCGTCTCCATAATTTACATTATTCATATTCGTCGAAGTGGTGGCACTGACCGTGAAATCACCCGCCCGGTCCAGGCTAAAGCCGAACGCCAAGGTCGACGCGGCGCCTACCTGAACGGAAAACCCATCGCCTGCCCCTGAGACCATTCCAAGAGCACCACTCCACAGCAGCAGGTGAAAGCTGTCCACATTCAATGTTGAGATGTAGCCTGCGTCAGCGTGAGTGCTATCGAGCGGCGTGCCTCTGGCTCCCTTGAGCATAGGCCCCACCGAGGTCGAGACAGGGTCTCCTCCCTGGCGATCGATTGACTGGTCAACCGGAACCAGCCCACCGCTGCCATCTGGGTACACACCCTTGATGGTCGCATTCACGTCGTACTGCTGAGTGGTATAGCTGAGTTGTGCCGAAGCTTGCTGGCTACCCAGCATCAGCAGGCCCATGGCCAATGCAGATGCACAAGAAGCCGGCAGATGCCTGGCCAAATTGCTTCTGGGGAGACGAGTCATGGGACGATCCTCCGTATTGAATGATTGATTGAAAGTGCAGGTTAGCAGCATTTGGCGAAGCCTCGCGCCACCATCCCCCACATATCAGGTGGCTAATCCTAAGCTCAGGTCAATCGTCCGCTACATGACACCTTGAAAAGCCGGCCGCCCTTAGCATTCATGCACAAAGTTTCAGCTTGCTTCCTCACGTCGTCATGAAGACCCTCGTCGATCAACTCAGCCAGTACGCCACCTACCACCGCGACCGGCGCAACATCGTGACCCATTTCGTCGGGGTGCCGATGATCGTGGCATCCCTTTGCATCCTGCTGTCGCGCCCGATCTTGTCGCACGAGCTGCCCTGGTCCACACCGGGTGCGCTCATCTCGGCGGCCATCACGCTGTACTACCTGCGGCTGGACTGGCGCTACGGCGTCGTGCTGGGCGCCTACCTGTTTGCCTGCCTGAGCGGCGCGCAATCCCTGGCCGTCTACAGCACGGCCGCCTGGCTGGGCATCGGGGTCGGGCTATTCGCAGTCGGCTGGGTCATCCAGTTCGTCGGCCACTACTTCGAGGGCCGCAAGCCGGCTTTTGTGGACGACATGATCGGCCTGCTGATCGGGCCGCTTTTTGTCACGGCCGAGGCCGGCTTCCTGCTGGGCCTGCGCAAGGACGTGGAAGACGAGGTCAATGCCCGCGCCGGCTGTCCTCGCTGACACCCACGTCGAGCCAGGACAAGGAAAAAGGCGGCCACCAGAGCCGCCTTTGTTGAATGCCAGGCCGGATCAGGCCTCGAGCTTGGCCGCCTGCCCCAGCAGCGTTTCCGCATCGCTGACCTTGAAGCCGCCGCCTTCTTCCACATTCAGCGCCAGCACCGTGCCATCCTTGACCAGCATGCTGTAGCGGCCCGAGCGCAGGCCCAGTCCCTTGGCGCTCAGGTCCAGCGTCAGGCCCGTGGCCTTGGCGAAGTCAGCACTGCCATCGGCCATCATGCGCACCTTGCCAGCCGCCTTCAGGTCACGGCCCCACGCGCCCATCACGAAGGCATCGTTCACCGACACGCACCAGATCTCGTCGACACCCGCGGCCTTGAAGGCCTCCGCCTTGGCGATGTAGCCCGGTGCATGCTGGGCCGAGCAGGTGGGCGTGAACGCGCCCGGCAGACCAAAGAGGGCGATCGTCTTGCCCGCCGTGGACTTGGCGATATCGAAAGCATTGGGCCCCAGGCTGCAGCCCTCGCCTTCCACCTCGATGTATTCGAACAGGGTGCCAGCGGGCAGCTTGTCACCGACCTTGACCATGATGATCTCTCCTCGAAAATGAAAAACCGGCCGCCAGTATGACTGGCAGGCCGGTTGAATTTGTCGCCTTTAGGAGAAACTCCCCAACGGCACCGTGGGATGAGGCCGGGTGCATCACCCAGCCGCATCGCCAGCAAGAACGATCAGACGCCTTGAGCCTTCTCGACCAGACGGGACACCACCCAGTTCTTGGTCTTGGACAGCGGACGGCTTTCCTGAATCTCCACGACGTCACCGATGTGGAACTCGTTCTTCTCGTCGTGAGCGTGGTACTTGCGGGACTTGCCCACGATCTTGCCGTACAGCTCATGCTTGACGCGACGCTCGACCAGCACGGTCACGGTCTTGTTGCGGGCGTCGGAGACGACCTTGCCCACGAGCGAGCGGGTCACCTTGGTTTGAGCTTCCGTCATTTGGCGGCTCCTTGCTTCTTCTCGGCCAGGATGGTCTTGGCGCGAGCGATGTCGCGACGCGTCTTGCCCAGTGCCGAGTGGTCATTGAGCTGCTGGGTCGCACGCTGCATGCGCAGGTTGAAGTGAGACTTCAGCAGATCCTTGATTTCGCTTTCCAGCGCTGCCACATCCTTGGCGCGCAATTCAGAGGCTTTGTTAGCCATGTCTTTCTCCTTGCGCGTCAATCAGATGCCGAACTCACGGCCCACGAAAGTCGTGGACAGCGGGAGCTTGGCAGCGGCCAGCTTGAAGGCTTCGCGAGCGAGCTCTTCAGGCACACCTTGGATCTCGTAGAGCACCTTGCCGGGCGTGATTTCAGCCACGTAGTACTCCACGTTACCCTTACCGTTACCCATACGGACTTCGGCAGGCTTGTTCGAGATCGGCTTGTCGGGGAAGATGCGGATGAAGATGCGGCCGCCACGCTTGACGTGACGGGAAATCGCACGACGTGCAGCTTCGATCTGACGAGCGGTGATGCGACCACGCTCGGTGGCCTTCAGGCCGAAATCGCCGAAGGACACATCGGCGCCACGGGTGGCAACACCCGTGTTACGGCCTTTGTGCTCCTTACGGAACTTGCGACGATTAGGTTGCAGCATGTTTTATTCTCCTTTCGCGTCGGCAGCAGGTGCTGCCTTGCGAACGCGCTTGGCGTCAGCCGCGCCCACGGCGGCAGCCTTGTCGGCGCCGTCAGCAGGTGCGCCCGAAGCGGCCAAATCACCGCGAGGGGCACCACGACCACCACCACGGGGGCCACGACGATCGTTAGGACGATCGCTGCGGGGGCCACGGCGGTTGCGACGATCGTCTTCACGGTCGTCACCCTTGAGCACCGGTGCTTCGCCATTGGCCAGGCGGTCGCCACGGTAGACCCAGACCTTCACACCGATCACACCGTAGGTGGTGTGGGCTTCGGAGAAGCCATAGTCGATGTCAGCCTTGAGGGTGTGCAGAGGCACGCGGCCTTCACGGTACCACTCGGTACGAGCGATTTCGATGCCGTTGAGACGACCCGAGGACATGATCTTGATGCCCTGAGCGCCCAGGCGCATGGCGTTCTGCATCGCACGCTTCATCGCGCGGCGGAACATGATGCGCTTTTCCAGCTGCTGCGTGATCGAGTCGGCGATCAGCTGAGCATCGACTTCAGGCTTGCGCACTTCTTCGATGTTCACCGAGACCGGCACGTTCAGGCGCTTGGCCAGTTCGAGCTTCAGGTTTTCGATGTCTTCGCCCTTCTTGCCGATCACCACGCCCGGACGAGCCGAGAAAATCGTGATGCGTGCGCTCTTGGCGGGACGCTCGATCAAGATGCGCGACACGGCCGCGTTCTTGAGCTTCTTCTTCAGGAATTCACGGACTTCCAGGTCTTCAGCCAGCATCGAGGCGAATTGACGGTTGGTAGCGTACCAACGCGATGCCCAGTTGCGGGTGACGGCCAGGCGGAAGCCGGTTGGGTGGATTTTCTGTCCCATAGTCAGCCTCTGCTTAGTTGCCCACGGTCACATAGATGTGGCAGGTCGGCTTGCTGATGCGGTTGCCACGGCCCTTTGCGCGGGCGGTGAAACGCTTCAGCGTGGTGCCTTGCTCCACATAGATGCTGGTGACCTTCAGTTCGTCGATGTCGGCACCGTCGTTGTGCTCGGCGTTGGCGATTGCCGACTCCAGAGCCTTCTTGATGATGCCGGCTGCCTTCTTCTGGGTGAAAGTCAGGATGTTCAGGGCCTGGTCCACCTTCTTGCCACGGATCAGGTCAGCGACCAGACGACCCTTGTCGCAAGACAGGCGAACACCGCGAACGATTGCTTTGGTTTCCATCGTCGCTGCTCCTTATTTCTTGGCTTTCTTGTCGCCAGGGTGACCCTTGAATGTACGGGTCAGGGCGAACTCGCCGAGCTTGTGGCCAACCATCTGATCCTGGATGTACACGGGCACATGCTGCTTGCCGTTGTGCACGGCAATCGTCAGGCCGATGAACTCGGGCAGGATGGTGGAACGACGCGACCAGGTCTTGACGGGCTTCTTGTCCTTGGTGGACACCGCCTTCTCAACCTTGGCCAACAGGTGATGGTCCACGAACGGACCCTTTTTCAGAGAACGAGCCATTTCAGCCTACCTCTTACTTCTTGCGACGCGAAACGATGAACGTCTGCGTGCGCTTATTGTTACGGGTACGGTAGCCCTTCGTCAGCGTGTTCCATGGGGACACGGGGACTTGACCTTCACCAGTACGACCTTCACCACCACCGTGCGGGTGATCCACCGGGTTCATGGCCACGCCACGAACGGTCGGACGGATGCCCTTCCAGCGGATGGCACCGGCCTTACCGTATTGGCGCAGGCTGTGCTCTTCGTTGCTCACTTCACCCAGGGTGGCGCGGCATTCGATGTGGATCTTGCGGACTTCACCGGAGCGCAGGCGGACCTGAGCGTAAGTGCCTTCACGGGCCATCAGCACCGCGGAAGTGCCAGCCGAACGCGCGATCTGCGCGCCCTTGCCGGGCATCATCTCGATGCAGTGGATGGTCGAACCCACGGGGATGTTGCGGATGGGCAGGGTGTTGCCAGCCTTGATCGGCGCTTCCGAGCCGCTCAGGATGGTGGCACCGACGTCCAGACCACGGGGCGCGATGATGTAGCGACGCTCACCGTCGGCATAGCACACCAGGGCGATGTGAGCCGTGCGGTTGGGGTCGTACTCGATGCGCTCGACCTTCGCGGGGATGCCATCCTTGTTACGGATGAAATCGACCACGCGGTAGTGGTGCTTGTGACCACCGCCCTTGTGGCGAACCGTGATGTGACCGTTGTTGTTGCGGCCCGAGTTCTGCTTCTGGGGTTCCAGCAGCGAAGCTTCCGGCTTGCCCTTGTGCAGGTGTTTGTGCACCACCTTGACCACGCCACGGCGGCCAGGCGAAGTTGGTTTGACTTTGACGACGGCCATGATTTACGCAGCCTCCCCAGAGAAGTTCAGCTCTTGACCTTCCTTGAGGGCCACGAAGGCCTTCTTGGCATGGTCACGACGGCCGATACGGCCACCGAAGCGCTTGGTCTTGCCCTTCTGGTTCAGGACTTGCACGGACTTCACTTCGACCTTGAACAGCAGCTCAACAGCGGCCTTGATCTCGGGCTTGGTGGCGTCGCGCAGCACCTTGAACAGCACTTGGCCGCGCTCTTCAGCAGCGGCGGTGGCCTTTTCCGAAATGATCGGAGCGACCAGGACCTTCAGCAGGCGGCTTTCATCGAATTTCAGAGTGCTCATGCGAACATCTCCTGCAGCTTGGCGATCGCACCCTTGGTGACCACGACCTTCTTGTAGAAGACCAGGGACAGGGGATCGGCGTAACGGGGCTCCACCACCAGCACATTGGGCAGGTTGCGAGCGGCCAGGAACAGGTTCTCGTCCACGGTGTCGGCGATGACCAGGACGTGGTCCAGGTTCATGGCCTTCAGCTTGGCGGCCAGCAGCTTGGTCTTGGGGGCTTCGACAGCGATCGAATCCACCACGGCCAGGCGGCCTTCGCGGGCCAGCTGCGAGAAGATGGCGGCCATGCCGGCGCGGTACATCTTCTTGTTGACCTTGTGGGTGAAATTTTCGTCAGGGCTGTTCGGGAAGATCCGACCGCCGCCACGCCACAGGGGCGAGGACGACATACCAGCACGAGCGCGACCAGTGCCCTTTTGGCGCCAGGGCTTCTTGGTGGTGTGCTTGACGGTTTCGCGGTCTTTCTGAGCGCGGGTACCTTGACGGGCATTGGCCTGGTAAGCCACGACGACCTGATGGATCAGGGCTTCGTTGTACTCACGGCCGAACACGGTGTCGGATGCTTCAACCTTGGAAGCAGCCTGACCTTGCTCATTGAGCAGTTCGAGCTGTGCCATCAGTTGGCTCCTTTCTTGACCTTGACCTTGACGGCCGGACGCACGGTGACGAAGCCACCCTTGGCGCCAGGCACGGCACCCTTGACCAGCAGCAGTTGACGGGCTTCGTCAACGCGCACGATGTCGAGGTTTTGCGTGGTCACGGTCTCGTCACCTGCGTGACCAGACATGCGCTTGCCGGGGAACACGCGGCCAGGATCCTGGGCCATCGAGATGGAGCCGGGAACGTTGTGCGAACGCGAGTTACCGTGCGAAGCACGTTGCGAACCGAAGTTGTGGCGCTTGATGGTGCCGGTGAAGCCCTTACCGATCGAGGTGCCTTGCACGTCGATCTTCTGACCAGCCTGGAACAGCGCGGTCGGGGCGATCGTGGCGCCAGCCTTGTATTCGGCAGCGACTTCAGGGGCGACGCGGAATTCGCGGGTGACTTCACCTGCTTCCACGGCAGCCTTGGCCAGATGGCCGGCTTCGGGCTTGGTCACGCGCGATGCCTTGCGCGCACCGAACACCACCTGCAAGGCGGTGTAGCCGTCAGTCTCTACGGTTTTGACCTGGGTCACGCGGTTGTTGGACACGTCCAGCACCGTCACAGGAACGGCGTCGCCGTCGTCTGTGTAGATGCGCATCATGCCCACCTTGCGGCCCAGCAATCCGAGGCGATTGCTAAGACTCATATATTTTCTCCAGCTCCGCACGTCATGAAAACGACCAGGAGCCTTGTACACAAACCCGACATCGATTGGCCGGGCCGACTCTTTCGGCAAACCTTCACTCTTTACTTGAACGAAAGCCGCCTTGTGATCCTGTTTTGGCCGGCTGCCACAGTGCCTAAATTTCAAATGCTTAAAATTCAGGCAATGCGTTATCCGCCCATTACGGGAAAGCTCGCCAGTATAGCAAGCCCTTGTGATTCCCGCAAGGGCTCACCATGACCGCTCACTCGGCATGAAAAAACCGCCCAAGGCCTGCGCCAGGGGCGGTTTTCTTGAGGTGCATCCCGAGGGATGCGCAACATCACTGCAGCTTGATTTCGACGTCCACGCCGGCGGGCAGGTCGAGCTTCATCAGGGCGTCAACCGTCTTGTCGGTCGGGTCCACGATGTCCATCAGACGCTGGTGGGTGCGGATTTCGAACTGGTCGCGTGAAGTCTTGTTGACGTGTGGCGAACGCAGGATGTCGAAACGTTGCAGGCGGGTTGGCAGGGGCACGGGGCCCTTGACGATGGCGCCGGTGCGCTTGGCCGTTTCAACGATTTCAGCCGACGATTGGTCGATCAGCTTGTAGTCAAACGCCTTCAGGCGGATGCGGATCTTCTGTTGTGCCATGACACACTTCCTTTAATTAAAGAGCGATGAGACGCCCGCCACGACCCCAAGATCGATAACGGGCGGTGTCATGCGAATCAGTCGAGGATCTTGGCAACCACGCCGGCGCCGACGGTACGGCCACCTTCGCGGATGGCGAAGCGCAGACCTTCTTCCATGGCGATCGGGGCGATCAGCTTGACCGTGATCGACACGTTGTCACCAGGCATC
>Ga0194137_10000870_pt1 | contig 19149 bp, 19 predicted proteins | sample TARM_MetaG_T3_14_FD_134025 | JGI IMG/M metagenome (GOLD analysis project Ga0194137, IMG submission 134025) | Freshwater microbial communities from Pennsylvania, USA, analyzing microbe dynamics in response to fracking - TARM_MetaG_T3_14 (version 2) | ecosystem: Environmental > Aquatic >... | reverse complement strand
GGTAAAGATCTTCCAGACGGTTCTTGGTGTCGGCGTCGTTGATACTCGCCTTCAGCTCGTCGGTCAGCTTGCCCTGCTCCTCGATACTCTTGAGGATGGTGGCGCGACGGTCCTCCAGTTCCCGCAAATAGCGCAGACGTTCTTCCAGGTTCCTCAGCTGGCTGTCGTCAAGCGAGCCTGTGACCTCTTTCCGGTAACGGGCGATAAACGGAACGGTCGCGCCCTCGTCGAGCAGGGCGACGGTGGCATTAACCTGTTGCTCGCGGACACCGAGCTCGTCGGCGATACGCCTGGAGATACTGTTCATGCAACCTCTGTCTGATGCTTTGCCAATAAACCAGCAAAGGTACAGCGGCTTACCGCTGCAGGCAAGCGGCCTGGCCCCGCTTGTTCAGGAATTGCACAAGATCGGCCCAGGGCATGGGGCGGGCGTAATAATAGCCCTGGATTTCATCGCAATGCTGCTGTCGCAAAAACTCCAGCTGGCCTTCGGTTTCGACACCCTCGGCGACGACGCTGATCTGCAGGCTGTGGGCCAGGCTGATAATGGCGCGGATGATATGTTCGGCATCCGCCGAATGGCCCAGCTCCTGCACGAAGGACTTGTCGATTTTCACCAGCGAGATCGGCAGGTGCTGCAGATTGCTCAGGGACGAGAAACCGGTACCGAAATCATCGAGGGCAAAACTGATTCCCAGCTGGTTCAGCTCCCGCAGACAACGCTGGGCGTACTCCGGATCGTGCATCATGGCGCTTTCTGTCAACTCCAGCTCCAGCAGGCTGGTATCCACATTGGCGTTGAAAATGATGCGGAAAATGGTCTCGGTCATCTTCCGATCATGGAACTGGCGGAACGACAGGTTCACGGCGAAGACCAGCCCCGGGAATCCGAGTTCGGCGGACTCCTGCAGGCGTTTGCAGGCCTGTTCAATGACCCAGTAGCCGATGGGCACGATCAGCCCGCTGCGTTCGGCCATCGGGATGAACTCGTCCGGCCCAACCAGCCCCCGCTGCGGATGGTTCCAGCGTAACAGGCACTCAACACCCCGGACCTCTTCGGTGGCCAGATCAATCCGCGGCTGATAGTAGAGTTCCAGTTCCTTGCCCCTCAGGGCGTTGCGCAGGTCGGCCTCAAGTCGCAGCTGGTAGCCGGCGGAAATGTGCAGCTGCCGGTCGTAAAACCGATAGCTGGTACCGGGATCCCGTTTGGCCTCAAACATCGCACGATTGGCCCGGCGCAACAGGTTTTCGGCGCTGTCGCCGGCCTCCGGGTAGGTTGCCACGCCCAGGCTGACACTGACCACGACACTCTGACCATCCATGGTCACCGGCTCATCCAGCGCGCTCACTACCTTGCGGATGATCTGGGTAATGTCGAGGGAATCCTCAACCTTCTCGACTATGATCGCCAGTTCATCACCACCAATGCGCATCAGTGAGTCCACCCGCCGGAGGGAGCGTCGCAGCCGCTCGGCCAGCTTCATCATCAGCTGGTCACTTTTCTGGTAGCCGAATGATTCATTGATACTGCGGAAGTCATCGATGTTGAGATGCAGAAGTGCCAGCCGCTGCCCCGCCCGCTCTGCCCGCAGCAGCGCCTGCTGGAGACGGTCAAAAAACAGGTCGCGGTTGATAAAACCGGTGGCGACCTCCCGGCCCAGCTGCCCGTGCGCGGATTCGGACAGCTGCTCCCGGTACCAGAGGCATTTCACCGCCCGGCGGAAGTTCCAGTGATCGAGGTTCTGACGGCAGAGATAATCGGCAGCACCCGAGGCCAGCAATTCCGGAGCCCGGCGCTCCGGCGACTCGGCGCTGAGGGCAAGAACCGGCTTTTCATTGCTGGCAACCGCCAGGTACTGCAGGAAGGAGGCCTCGGACCCGCCATGGAAAACGCAATCCCAGATGATGACATCAAAGCTGGCGTTACGGATAAGATCGTCACAATCCACCAGGTCCGGGCACCAGGTGGCATCGGCGCTGATTTCGACGTCTCCCGCCAGCATGGAATTCAGCCATAGAAAATCGGCGTGGTCGGGAGTCAGAACCAACAGGCGCAACTGGCCGGCCCTCATGGTTTCCAGTGGCAATGTCATCAAGCAAGATCCATTTATGCGTGAACAACCGAGTCCGTTCTATCAATCATAGTCGATAGATCGTCAAGGTACAGAAACTCCGGCTGGTGTAGAATACACCCACGTTTGCTTTCCCCATTTCGTTCCATTCTGGCCACTTATTTGTGAACAAGCTCAACCCGAGACAAAGCGAAGCAGTCCGCTATGCTGACGGCCCCCTACTGGTCCTGGCTGGCGCCGGTAGCGGCAAGACCAGTGTGATCACCCGCAAGATTGCCTACCTGATAGAGCAACTTGGCATCCCGGGACGTCATATCGCCGCAGTGACCTTTACCAACAAGGCCGCCCGGGAAATGAAGGAGCGGGTTGGCCGAATCGTTGACCGGAAGCTGACCCGGGGCCTGATTGTATCCACTTTTCATAACCTTGGCCTCAATATGATCCGGGAAGAACAGAGCCATCTCGGCTACCACCCCGGCTTCTCCATTTTCGACGCCGAGGATGCCAAGGCCCTGTTACAGGATCTGATGCTTCGGGAAGCCAGTGCCGAGGCCGGCGACGAGCTCAGCGATATCCAGATGACCATCTCCTCCTGGAAAAATGCCATGCGCGGGCCAGCGGAGGCCCTGAGCAAGGCAGCGGACGAGCGGGAACAGCGAATCGCCATCATCTACAAGAAGTACAACGAGTACCTCAAAGCCTACAATGCGGTGGATTTCGACGACCTGATCCTGCTGCCGGTGATGCTTTTACGTTCGCATCCGGACGTGCTCGCCAAATGGCGCCGCAAGATCCGCTACATGCTGGTGGATGAGTACCAGGACACCAACATCTGCCAGTACGAACTGGTCAAGCTGCTGGTGGCCGAAAGAGCCGCCTTCACGGTGGTCGGGGATGACGACCAGTCCATCTACGCCTGGCGCGGCGCCAGGCCGGAGAACCTCGCCCAACTCAAGGAGGATTTCCCGAGCCTTAAAATCGTCAAGCTGGAGCAGAACTACCGCTCCACGGTCCGGATCCTGCGCAGTGCCAACACCGTGATCGCCAATAACCCCCACGTTTTCGAGAAGGCCCTGTGGAGCGAACACACCATCGGCGAGGAAATCCGGATTGTCCGGTGCCGCAACGAGGATGCCGAAACCGAGCGGGTGGCCACCGAGATTCTCGACCAGAAGCTGAAGAAAGGCCTGGATTTCCGGGATTTTGCCGTGCTTTACCGGGGCAATCACCAGGCCCGCCTGCTGGAGATGAAGCTCCAGGGCTACCAGATTCCCTATCGGATCTCGGGGGGGCAGTCCTTTTTCTCCAAGAACGAGATCAAGGATGCCATGTCGTACCTCCGTCTGCTGATCAACCCCGATGATGACGCAGCCTTCCTGCGGGTGGTGAACGTGCCCCGCCGGGAAATCGGTCCACGCACCCTGGAGCAGCTCAGCCACTACGCCCGCTCCCGCAATGTCAGCCTGTTCCGGGCCCTGGGGGACATGGGGGCGGAAACCCACGTTACCGAGAAAGGGCTGGACCGGCTCCGGCGTTTCGCCCACTGGGTGGACGCCACCTGCGAGCGGCTGCACAGCGAAAATCCGGTCCCGGTCATCAAGCAACTGTTCACCGACATTGAATACGAGGAGTGGCTGCACCAGCATTCAGGCACACCCAGGCAGGCCGAGCGGCGGATGGAGAACATCTGGTATCTGGTGGAGTCGATTCAGCGCATGCTGGATGACGGCAAGGGCACAGCGGATGAGCTCGGCATTGAAGATGCCATCACCAAACTGATTCTCAGGGACATGATGGAGCAGCGGGAGGAAGAGGACGACAGCGACAAGGTCCAGCTACTGACACTCCACGCCTCCAAGGGCCTGGAATTTCCCCATGTCTTCATCATGGGCCTGGAGGAAGAGATCCTGCCGCATCGCAGCAGCATCGAGGAAGGCAACATTGAGGAAGAACGGAGGCTGATGTACGTGGGCATAACCCGGGCCCGGGAAACGCTGACCCTGACCTACGCGGCCGCCCGTAAACAGTATGGCGAAAAACTGGAAACCATCCCGAGCCGGTTTCTTGATGAACTTCCCGAGGACGATCTGAGGTGGGAGGGGTTAGGCGATCTTGATGTGGAAGCCAATCAGAAAAAAGGCAAGGCCACCCTGAGCGCCCTGCTGGGTGATCTGGGGCTCTGATCGCCCCCAAAACGCAAAAAGCCCCGCAAGGGGGCTTTAAACGTAACAGGTGACGAATCCCGGTTACTTGCTTTGTTCCACCATATACTTGACCGCCGCCTTAATTTCTTCGTCAGGGCAGTTGGCACAGCCTCCCTTGGCGGGCATGGCGTTAAAGCCGTTGAGCGCATGGCTGATGAGGGTTTCCATGCCCTTGTCGATACGGGGAGCCCAGGCGGCAGTGTCGCCCATCTTGGGTGCTCCGGCGGCACCGGTGCTGTGGCAGGCCATACACACGGCATCGTAGACTTCACTGCCGGAGCGAGGGCCAGAGCTGGCGGTCTCGGTCGGCGCGGCTGCGGCACCGCAGTCTTCACCTTGCAGGCATACTTCACCAACCGGCTCGATACGCGCGCGGATTTCATCTTCAACACTCGCCATTACGGCGCCGGCTGTCAGGCCGAATCCGACCAGTACAGCAACCAGGACTCTCTTCATCTTCACAATGCACCTCGCATTTGAGCGTTATAATATTCGGTTGCGGCATTATAGCGACTGAAACCTGGCAAAAAAACCAAACCGCAAAATCATAAATTGATTTCAACCATTTTTATTGCGGTTTCGTAAGTGAGGGAGTGTTTCCGGACCAATCCGGTTACCATGGCGTTCGCCGATGTTTAACCATTCAGGACCCGTTTCCATGAGTAATACGGAACCAACTTCACCACACCCTCTGCGCAAGCCGCTGCTGATTACCGAGTTTACAGCACTGGCGGTTTTGCTGGCCTCCATGGGATGGTTCTCCAGCCGCACCAGCAACGAGCCCATCAGCGCAGCCTGGCTGCTGATTCCTGCCCTGGCAAGCCTGGGCGTTTTCCTGAGTTTCATCGGACTGATGTATCTGCGCTGGGTCGCCTCCGCCGATAGCACCAATCGTTTCCGCCACAAGGTCATTTTCTCGCTCCTGGCGGTTACACTGATCGGTGTATGGATCTATGGCATCGCCAATACCTGGTTCAGCCTGAACGCCAGCTAGGAGAACAACCGCAGATGACAGCCTCCCGCGTACGCTACTCTACTCTGCTTGCCTCACCGCCGCTGGTTCTGTGCGGCACCCTGGCCACCGCCGTGCACGCCCAAACGGTTCCCCAAACGCCGGTCGATGCGCCACAGGACTGCGCGTTGATTGAGGACGGAATCCAGAGACTGGCATGCTACGACAGCCTGTACCAGCCTCAGAAACGCCAGGCCCAGGCCACCGAGGCACAGAAAGAAAAAGTACAGAACAGGGTTGACGGCCTTGCTCCGGATGACAAAACCCTGAAGGACGCTGCAGGCAATGCCATGCAGGAAAAGTCGGACACCGGGGTGATGTCGGATCTGCTGGACCGGTATATGGCTGCCGAGAAGGCGGTATTTTCATTCTCTGGCAGTTTTGTCGCGTACCGACCCACCTATATCCTGCCGGCCACCTGGGTAAAGAATCCGAACCAGAATCCGTCCAGCCCCCGGCTTGGGAGGACTGGCTACGATTACGAGCTTGAGCGGGAAGAAGCCAAGTACCAGATCAGTTTCAAGGTGCCGTTGCTGACCGGTCTCCTGAATGACCGCACCACCCTGTGGTTTGGCTACACCCAGCAGTCCTACTGGCAGGTTTACAATCAGGACGATTCGGCACCCTTCCGGGAAACCAATTTCGAACCGGAGATCTTTCTGCGCTACCAGAATGACTGGGATATCGGTCCCGGCACGCTGAACGGAATGACGCTGGGCTTCAACCACCAGTCCAATGGCCAGTCCGAGCCACGGTCACGAAGCTGGAATCGCATCATTGCCACTGCGGCCTACAGCTACAACCGCTGGCTGTTCATGCTTCAGCCCTGGTACCGGATTCCGGAGGGCAGCAACGATGATAATCCGGACATTGAGCGGTATCTGGGCCACGCCAACTACCATGTGGTCTACAAGCTGACGGAAGACCGGACATTTTCACTGCGGCTGATGAACAATCTGCGTTCGGACGATAACAAGACGTCGGTGGAGTTTGGCTACAGTTTTCCTATGGGCGATACGATTAAGGGGTTTTTCCAGTACTACAACGGGTATGGGGAGAGTCTGATTGACTATAACCACAGGATTCAGCGGTTTGGTATCGGGATTATGCTGAACGACTGGCTCTGATTTTGCCTTGAGGCTTCGGTGCAAGACCGCTCGTCACGGTTCCCCTTCCTGAAACACGCTCCTTGCGGCACATCCATGTGGCGCTTGGGCTACGCCATCCATGGCTCCGCACAGTTTCAGGAAGGGGAACCGCGCCGAGCGGCCCCGGGCTGCAGTGCTAACCCTCTTCGTTCAACCTCTGCATTTCTGCCAGCAATTCTTCCGTCTTTTCTTCCATCAACGGAATATCCGCCCTTGATTCCACGTTCAAACGCACAACCGGCTCGGTGTTGGACATCCGGAGGTTGAAGCGCCAGTCGTCGAATTCGATGCTGACGCCGTCCACGTGGCTGACGTTTTTGGCGCCGACGCTGTATGTGGCTTCAATCGCGGCGATGACCTTGGGGGGATCATCGATGGTGCGGTTGATTTCGCCGCTGGCGGGGTAGGCTTCGATTCGGGCGTCGATCAGCGAGGACAGGGGCTGGCCGGACTGGCACAGGCGTTCGGCGACCAGCAGCCAGGGGATCATGCCACTGTCGCAGTAGGCGAAGTCTCGGAAGTAGTGGTGGGCGCTCATTTCGCCGCCGTAGACCGCGTCTTCGTCGCGCATTCTCTGTTTGATGAAGGCGTGGCCGGTTTTGCTTTCGATGGCTTCGCCGCCGGCGGCTTCAACCAGGTCGAGGGTGTTCCAGGTCAGGCGGGGGTCGTGGATGACTTTGCCGCCGCCGGTTTTGCGCAGGAACTGGTCGGCGAGCAAACCAACGATGTAATAGCCTTCAATGAAACGACCGTTTTCGTCGAAGAAGAAGCAGCGGTCGTAATCGCCGTCCCAGGCGATGCCCATGGCGGCGCCTTCTGCGATGACGGCATCGGCAGTAGCTGCGCGGTTTTCCGGGAGGATCGGATTGGGAACACCGTTGGGGAAATGGCCATCGGGTTCATGGTGTACTTTTACGAATTCGAAGGGCAGGTGCTGTTCGAGTTCGTCGATCACCAGGCCAGCGCCGCCATTGCCGGCATTGCAGACAATGGTCAGCGGGCTGAGCGAACCGGCATCGATGTAGCCCAACAGATGGTCGATGTAGGCACTCATCACTTCCAGGGGCTCGTAGCGGCCCTGTTCGGGCGCATCGGCAAAGGGCTCGAGCACCCGATCGCGGATGTCGTTGAGGCCATTGTCGGAGCTGATCGGGCGGGAATCCGGGCCGACCATTTTCATGCCGTTGTGGTCTTTCGGGTTGTGGCTGGCGGTGACCATGATGCCGCCGTCCATTTTGTAGTGGCTGGTGGCGAAATACACCTGCTCGGTGCCGCACAGGCCGATATCAAAGACATGCGCGCCTGCGGCCATCAGCCCGGAACTCAGGGCTTCGGCAATGTCGGGGCTGGACAGACGGATGTCGTAGCCGACGATCACTTTTTTTGCGCCGGTGATTTCCACATAGGCGCGCCCGATTTTTTCAGCGAGGATGGGGTTGAGTTGGTCAGGTACACGGCCACGAAGGTCGTAGGCCTTGAAACAGGACAGGTCCATTGTCAGAAATTACTCCGCGCCAGACTGGAGCTGGATGTAATTCTGAATCCCCATCTGGGAAATCATTTCCAGTTGGGTTTCCAGCCAGTCGATATGCTCTTCCTCGCTTTCCAGGATTCGGCGGAACAGCTCCCGGGAAGTGTAATCCTTGATTTCGTCACAATAGGCAACCGCTTCCACATAGTCTGCGTGGCCGGCCTGTTCCAGTTTCAGGTCGCACCGCAACATTTCTTCGACGTTCTCACCGATCAGAAGTTTGTTAAGGTCCTGGAGGTTGGGCAACCCCTCAAGGAAGAGGATACGCTCGATCAGCTGATCGGCGTGTTTCATCTCGTCGATGGACTCCTCGTATTCCTTGTCAGCCAGTTTGGTGATTCCCCAGTCCTTGTACATTCGGGAATGGAGGAAATACTGGTTGATGGCAGTCAGCTCGTTGGCCAGAGCCTTGTTCAGGTGCTGGATGACTTTCTTATCGCCTTTCATAACCGGATTCCTTGTCTAGTGAATACCTCAACATTCAAGGATAGACCGTTTTCCGGCAATAAAAAACCACGCCTGCATACAGGTCGCAATTGACAACCGGGATGGATAATCCGGATTTCAGGCTGGCTGGGCAAGCATGTTGGCGAGTGCCAGATAATCTGACGAGCGACTCTCGCGGAGAATTTCCCGGGCAGTACAGGCGCATCGGCCGCACTGGGTACCGACCCCCAGCTGCTTACCCAGTTGGCGCATGGAGGAGACGCCATTGTCAGCGGCTTCGCGAATTTCCCGATCGGTTACCCCGTGGCATAGGCAGACGTACATATCAGTGGCTCACCAACGCTGTGAAAGTTAGTGATAATTATTGTTATTCACACCCGGAAATGCAACCCCTTTTGTATCAATTTTGTGCAACGGAATGTTTCCGCCCCGGCCCTCATCGGTCAGATTGCGGTTTCCGGCCTCCGTGACCACCATCCCGGGCTCAAGCCGCCGGGTCAGACGCAGGAACGGCGTATCCTCCGGTGGGGGCGTCGGCTTGCCCGCAACATCGTGAACCTGAACCCCGAGGAGGTGGCCAATGCCGTGGGGAAAGAAGCCCCGGTAATGCCCTGCTCAACAATGTCCCCATCCTCCAGCCCGGTCAGCAGGCCTCGGAAAACACGCAGGACAATCGAAATGGCAACATGGGGCTATATGCCAGGTGAATGACCTGATTTGGCGCAGTCTTACAGCCGGAAAACCAGAGGCAGAATCAGTGCGGTGAACACGCCGGTAAGACCCATTCCCAAGGATGCAAACGCTCCGGCGGTGTGGCTGATTTCAAATGCCCGGGCCGTGCCGACGGCATGACCGTTCAGACCCAGGGCAAAACCCACGATCCGCTCATCCTTCACCGGCAACAGACGGGCAAGAAGATCAACGCACAGGGTTGCCACCACACCGGTAATCAAAAGCCCCCCCATCATCAGGGGAACAGAACCGCCCAGCTGTTCGGTAATGCCAATGGCAATTGGCGCCGTCACCGACTTGGGTGCCAACGACGCCAGTACCTCCGGCGTGGCTCCCAGGGCCCAGCCAATCACGACGGCGTAAACCGCAGCCATGGTGGCGGCAATGGGCAGCGTGACCACAATCGGGCGCCACATGGCACGGATATGGTGCATCTGCTGGTACAACGGAATGCCCAGGGCCACCGTGGCCGGGCCCAGCAAAACCGTCAGCCAGCGGGCGCCCTGCCTGTAATCCTGATAGTCCAGCGCCAGAACGGCAATAGCGCCGGATAACAGACACGCTGCGAGAACAACAGGTGGCAGCCACAGCGGCCGGCCAATGCGGGCGAACAGCCAGTTGCCGGCAAAGAAGGCGCTCAGGGTGAGGCCAATGGCGAGAATCGGGGTAGCCGCAAGCGAATCCGGCAATGCCAGCAATCGGGCAAAAACGTCACTCACGATTGCTCACTCCCCTGGCTGTTACCAACTTCATCAGCACCAAAGTGGTCAGTACACTCAGGAAGGTGCCCACGAGCAGCGCCGCCGCCACCGCCAGCCATTGCCCCGAGAACTGGTCAGCCGTAAAGAACACACCGACAACCCCGGGCATGATCAGCAGCACCAGGACAGAGATCAGCCCCTGGCTGGCCGAGGCAAGATCGTCACTCACACTGCCTTTGACCATCAGCGTAAAGGTGATAACCACCATCCCCAGCACGCCACCACTGACTGGAAGTGCCAGAAGCAGGCGCAAAGACTCGCCGAGAATAAAAAACAGCACCAGAATCAGAAAACCGCGCAACATCGACATGCATTCACACTCAGACACGGAAGAATTGCATTACACTAGCCCAAACAGACATCCCGATACCAATGCAGGAAGCCCATGGCGCTCAAAGCAACCATCCTGAAGGCGATGCTCAATATCGCCGATATGGACCGGCACTACTACGCCGACCACCACCTGACCATCGCCCAGCACCCGTCGGAAACCGACCTGCGGGTGATGATCCGGGTGCTCGCCTTTGCCCTGAACGCCAGCGACACCCTGGAATTCACCAAGGGCCTGAGCACCGACGACGAACCCGAGCTGTGGCAGAAAGACCTGACCGGCGAAATCGAATTGTGGATCGAGCTGGGCCTGCCTGAAGAAGACCGGCTCCGGAAAGCGTGCAATCGCGCCAAAGAGGTAATCCTTTACACCTACGGCGACCGGGCCTTTCCCGTCTGGTGGGACAAACACCACGGCAAGCTGGAGCGTTTCGACAACCTCACCATCATCCACCTGCCGGGCGACAGCACTGAAGCGTTGGCCGAGCTCGCCGGCCGGTCCATGAGTTACCAGGTGACCGTCCAGGATGGCGAGGTGACGTTCAGCAACGACAACAATCTGGTGTCAATTGCCCCTGAGCAGATTCTGCCCACAAACTGATAACGGGAGATGTCTTCAAGGGCTGGACAGCGACCCACTTCGCACGTAAGATTGCGCACTCGAAATCGGCACACCGCTGCTGACTTTCGTTCCGCCCGTAGCTCAGCTGGATAGAGCGCCGCCCTCCGGAGGCGGAGGTCAGAGGTTCGAATCCTCTCGGGCGGGCCATTAACCATGGCAAATCAATACGTTACCATTAAGATAACCTCCCCCCCCTCATATTTGTTATTCGCACTTCGGCTGCACTATAAAATAGCTTCCACATCACAATCACTTTTCAACTTGTGGTTACGCAATTGACTTTATGTTTGAGTTGTTAGGCGTGTAAACCTGTTGATACGGCTCAAACAGATTAATTGGCTGAACAAGCCGAAAAAACTTATTGATGCATGATCCCAGCAGCTTGTCGGAGTCGATGGATCGAGCCTCATATTGCCCAGTTAATTTATGGGATTTCTGCCTGAAAGGACGAAGCTCGCCGTATATCTTTTTTTGACGAAAGGGCCCCAAATATATAAAAGTTGTTTTGCGTATAAAAAATATGACTCAACACCGAAATCTTATGGTAACGCGGGCATCGGAAGGCCAAAGGATAGCGCTATGACTGTAGTAGGGTACGCTCGACTGGCTCAATTGCCAGAGGTAAAGGCCAAACCTCCAGAAATTGTTGCCGAAGTTCGCCCTGTGCGCCGCCTGGATACGGCAGCAGGGATATTAATGGTGCCCTCTCGAATGGCTCCCGACAAGGAAGATGTTTTCGGTCACATCATGTTCGCGTTGAAGTATGAGGGTATCAATCTGCAAATCCTCTCTCAGGCATTGCCACTAATTCCTGAAATCAAAATGCGTGAGGAATTCGATAACTCCCCAAATAGCCAGTACCTTCGCAGAGCCTGCTACCTTTGGGAGCACTTCACTGGATCGATCATCCAACGGGCGCAACAGAAACTTTTTCAGAACTACACTAAACTTTTCGATCCCAAATTCCATTTTACAGGGCCCAGCAGGAGAGATGAGCGTTGGCGGGTAGATTTCAATGGAATTGGCACGCTGGACTATTGCGCAACCGTGCGCCGAACCACTTTTCTGGAAGAAAAACTTTCAAAGAATTTGCTGCAAAAGGCAGCGGATTTTACAGACTCGCTACCACGAGACATTCTCAATCGCACCCTGTCATGGGCCTACCTCAGTGAGACGAAGGACTCCTTTGCAATCGAGAAGGAAGCCGTCAACGCCAATAAATCCCGACGATTCGTTGAGGTTCTCAAAGAGGCTCACGAGGGTATTGTCATTGGTGAGGATACGTTGGCAGATCTACAGAACATTGCTATCGACAACCCTTTTATCCGGGCAACCAGCTACCGCAACGAGCAAAACTACCTTGGCACCTCGCAAACCGGGCCGCTGGGGGTTACCTATGTTCCACCTGACCATGAGCTTGCCCGTGAACTCATGGACTCGCTGTGCGACCTGACAAACAATCCACCAGAATGTGTGGACCCGATTATCCTCGGCGCCATCGTTTCCTTCGGTTTCGTGTTCATTCACCCGTTCATGGATGGCAACGGCCGCCTTTCGCGATTCCTTTTTCACCAGGTGCTGTGCAGGTCCGGTGCATTGGTTAATGGCTTGGTTCTCCCCGTCTCCACCGTGATTCACAACAATGAGGGAGAATACCTTCAAGCGCTGAAATCGTTTTCCGGGGGCATAACCGAGTTCTGGGATATCGAGTTAGTAAACGACGTTGAGCTGGGTTTCGAATTCCAAGGTAGCGCCGCCCTATATCGCTATTGGGACGCCACTCAGTGCTGTGAATTCATGGCCCGGTGTGCGGAGACAGCCATTGAGGAGCACCTGAAAGCCGAGACCGTATTTCTCGACCGGTATGACAGGATCTATCAGTATATCAACGAACGATATGACGTCGTTTCAAAGGACCTCGCCAATCTGGTGATGATGTGCATGCAGAACGACGGACGAGTCTCTAAACACAGGCGGAAACAGTTCCAGTACTCCGTACCGGAAGAGGTGTTCGGCGAATTGGAGAGGGCTTATCAGGTTGTAGTAAATGATGCTCAGACCACAGAGGACCTAGCCTGTCGGACTTAAGGTTAATCTACTGCGCCGGTGGGAAAAAGATCTACGAATAAAACGCTTTCCGGTACACTGGCTGCAACCCGGCCCCGTACCCGGACCCGTTACCCTGGCGGAACGGATCCTTGATGACAGACACGGTCGTAGCCCTTCCAATATCTGCGTATCAACATACCAAGGAGGCAAAATGAATACACCACAGGACTACTCAGGTATATCGACTCTCAACCACTGGATTACCGCCATACTGGTGAGTGTAATGTTTGTGCTTGGAATTGTGGGTGGCCATGCTCCCGGGGAGAGCACAGAGGAATATGTAATGGGCATACACATCGCCTTGGGATTTTTCGTTTTCTGGTTCATTCTCTGGCGGGTAGTCTATCGATTCTACGAGGGATTTCCGCCCAGTCAGGGACGTACACCGCTGGAATCCCGGGCAGCATACGCCACACAGATTCTGATCCTTTTGGTGCTGGTCTTGCAGGTAATCACCGGGCCTCTGTACATTTTCACCGAAGGCGAGGCCATGGATGTCTTCGGCTGGTTCAGTGTTTCTCTGCCACTGGAATCACTGGGCATACTGCACGAGCCAGCGGAAATCGTGCACATTTACCTGGGCTTCTACTTGCTGCCCATCCTCGTGGGCCTGCATTTTCTCGGCGCCGCCAGACACTATCTGACAAAGCGCCAGGAGACGCCCGCGGATCTGTCCTCCAGTGGGCGTGAATAAGGCCCGCAATCAGGCCGGCTCGAATCGTTCCTGCAGCCACACCTTGATCTCGTCAGACTCATAAAGCCAACGCTCACTGCCATCGCCTTGCTGAATCTTCAGGCATGGCACTTTGATTCGGCCGCCGCCGGCCTCCAGCGCCGCACGATGCTGCGAGTTGTGCTGGGCATCGCGGGTTTCAATGTTCAGGCCAAGTCGGGCGATTTCCTTTCTTACCTTGATGCAGAACGGGCAGGCTTTGAACTGGTAAAGTGCGAGATCCTTGCTGGCCTCGTCGGCGCGGACCTGCTCTTCAGCAGTGCGGGTCACGCTTTCAGGCGTGCTGAGCTTTTCACTGAGCAGCATGAAAGGGGTAAGTACCAGGCGCAGGCTGCGGAAAAAATAACGAATAATAACTCTCATGGGTAAGGTTTAAACTCCGGGTTGCCAGGTAGACGGTGGCTTGAAGAATGTCGGCATTCAGGGTTGATGTGCGTCCTTGAAAACGGCCTACGAGGATATCATTTCAGACGGGGAAGTGTTCAGGATAAAAGGGCCGAACCCTCGCGGCCCCGCAATCGGGCGTTGATGATGGCTTAAGACATTCACACATAACCTCTCCTTAAGAGTCTAAACGGGCTATATCCTCAGCGGTACCGGTTAACACCGCCAATAGAACATCCCCGACAGTTTGCCGAGGATCCTTGCTGAGATGTGCGTATCGCTGGGCTTGTTAGCCAGTCCATAACAGACATGCAATGGCAGAAGGTGCTCTTCCCGGGGGTGGCAGAACCGGGCATGGGGCGCTTGCTCCCAATGAGCCAGTCGCTCGGCCCGCTCCGGCTCCGCCAGGGAGGTATCGCCACAGGTCTGTGCCAGCCAGTCCTCAAAGGCCTGATTGCGGGCCTGGATGTCCGGCGTCTGCTCCGCAAAGAAGGCCCGCATGTTATGGAACGAGAAGCCGGAGCCAATCACCAGCAGGTTGTCGTAGTCCAGTGCCTGCAAGGCCTTGCCAATCGCCAGGTGCGCGCTGGCATCCAGACTGTTGACCAGCGAGAGCTGAATGCAGGGAATATCCGCCGCCGGATACATCAGTTTAAGCGGCACAAACAGCCCGTGATCAAAGCCCCGCTGATCGTCAAGCCTCGCCGGAATGCCGGCCTGATCCAGCGCCTGGTAGACCTGTTGCGCCAACAACGGCTCACCCGGGCAGGGATACTCGATTTTGTAGGCCTCCGAGGGAAAGCCATAGTAATCGTAGATAAGCGAAGGGTTGGCACCGGAGGTAATGGTCGGTACCGACGCCTCCCAATGAGCACTGATCAGCAGTATCGCCGAGGGTTTGCGCAGGGTACCGGCAAGCTCCGTTAACCGGTCCACCATGTCACGGTGCCCCGGGTCCCCCAGCAGCGGCATTGGCCCGCCGCCGTGGGAAATGAACAGCACATCGGTTTCTTTGCTCATGGTGGCTGGTCTCCCTGTTCAGAGTTCGCCCGGTCCCGCCGGGACAATACCGCCCGGGTTCAGCGCCTTGATGGAATAATAGCCGGCCTTGATGTGATCAAGGTTGACGGTATCGGCAATGCCATCAAGCGCCAGTATCCGGTGCATGTACTGGTGCAGGCGCGGCATCGCGCTCAGCGTGTTGCGGTTGCACTTGAACAGACCGTGATAAGCCGCATCAAAGCGCACCAGGGTCACGAACAGACGGATATCGGTTTCAGTGAGTTGATCACCAAACAGATAGTGACGCCCATCCGCCAGCCGTGATTCCATGTCGTCCAGGGCGGCAAATACCTTGGTGTATGCCTCGTCGTAGGCGCCCTGGCTCGAGGCAAACCCGGCCTGGTACACGCCGTTGTTCAGATCTGTGTAAAGATAGCCGTTAAGCCGGTCAATTTCGCCTGCCAACGCCGCCGGGTAAAGGTCCGGTCCCTGGTCCACAATCTCTGTGAAGGCCGTGTTCAGCATCCGCAGGATATCCGCAGACTCGTTATTGACGATGGTGCCGGTGTGTTTGTCCCACAGTACCGGCACCGTGGCGCGGCCCGAAATTTGTGGATCCGCCCGGGTGTAAAGCTCGTGCATGTAGCGTGCACCGTTGAGCGTATCCTCCTCCGCGCCGGGGTAGCCGCCGAGCTGCCAACCCTGGTCGGTGAGCCGGGGGTTGACGACGGTCACACCGATCACGTCCTTGAGCCCTTTCAGCTCGCGAGCCATCAAGGCGCGCGATGCCCAGGGGCAGATGTAGGCAACGTACAGGTGATAACGTCCCGGTTCGGCCTTGAAGCCGCCCACCCCGGTGGGGCCCGGTTCTCCGTCCGGCGTGATCCAGTTGCGAAAGGGCGAGGTCTGGCGAATAAACCGCCCTTCCTCGTCTTTTGCCTGCACCGGTTGCCAGCTTTCCTTCCAGATCCCCTTTACCAGCATGGTTCAGCCCTCTTTCTGGAACAGGTTATCCACGGCAAACCGACCTGCGCCCTGAATCGCCAGTGCGACGGTGACCACAAACAGCGTGAGGGCATACTCGTAGCCATTATTGGCCATGAACAGCCCGTTGCCGATGTGCACCGAGAAGATGGCGACCAGCATGGTGAAAGCTGCAACCACGGCCGCGGGTCGTGTCAGCAGGCCCAGCACCAGTGCCAGACCGCCAAAGAACTCGGCACTACCTGCCAGCAAGGCCATCAGGTAACCCGGCTCCAGGCCGATGCTGGCCAGCCACTGCCCGGTGCCTTCCAGCCCGTAGCCGCCAAACCAGCCAAAGAGTTTTTGTGCGCCATGGGCGGCCAGTACCAGGCCAACCGGCACCCGCAGTACCAGTGCGGCAAAGCCGCCGTTAGAGTGGAACAATGCCTTTGCCAATTGAGTGTTCATATTCGTCACCTCGAATTTTTCTCTGGTTGGTGTTTTCCGAAGCCTCTGCTTCAGGCGATGGGCTCACTGTACTATCACCAATCCAAGAGACTAAGATGGCCAGCGTTGCTTTATTATCATCGTTTCATTGATAATCAGAGAGTACACATCAAAGGACTCACCCATGGATCGTATCGAGGCCATGCGCGCCTTCATAACGGTGGTCAACGAAGGCACTTTCACCCGCGCCGCGGACCGGCTGGACACATCGCCCCAGTTGGTCAGTAAATACGTGTCCCAACTGGAGACCCACCTGGGCGTGCGGTTGCTGAACCGAACCACTCGCAGAATCCACCTGACCGAAGCGGGCAGCCATTATTACCAGCGCGCCCAGCAGGTGCTCAGCGACATTGATGACATGGAAAATCAGCTCGGCGACCTTCAGGCCAAAGCTCAGGGCCTGTTACGAATAAGCGCTCCGGTGTCGTTCGCCATTCGCCACATGGCGCCGCTGCTGAGCGAATTCCAGAGAGCGCACCCCGCCGTGGGTATCGACCTGCAACTGAATGACCGAAAAGTCGACATTGTGGAAGAAGGTTTCGATATTGCGCTGCGCATCGGCCGCCTGAAAAGCTCCTCACTGATCGCCAAACGGCTTGCACCGGTGCGGCTGGTCCTGTGTGCATCACCGGCCTACCTCAAACAATACGGCACCCCCCGCAAACCGGAAGACCTCAGTGACCATCGATACCTGCGCTACAGTTACATGAACCTGGATCCTGCTCATTCCCTGCAGAAATGGCTTCAGGACAACAGCCGCGAAAGCATCCGGGGGATGGTCAGCAACAACGGCGACGTGCTTGTCGAGGCGGCCATTGCCGGCACGGGAATCGTCCTGCAACCCACCTTTATCGCCGGGAGTGCAATCGGGGCGGGCAAGCTGAAGGTTCTCCTGCCTGAACACGAACCGGAGCCAATGGCTCTCTATGCGGTATACGCTCACCGGCAGTTGCTGGCGAGCAAGGTTCGCAGCTTTATTGACTTTATCGACGGCTATTTTGGTGAGCCGCCCTATTGGGACAGGTTTGAATAGCCGCGCCCACCGTCAAGCCTTCAGCGTGCTCCCGGCCTGTGGTTCAAGACCAGAAAACACCCGTAACCAATCACCACACCCCAGAAGGCAGATGAGAGGCCGTATAGCGACAACCCCGAAGCCGTAACGATAAACGTGATCAGTGAAGCCTCCCGGTGGCTTGCGTCTTCCAGGGCCGCAAACAGGTTATTGGCAATCGCCCCAAGCAGGGCAAGCCCTGCCAGCACCGCCACAAATGCCGCCGGCAACGAAGTAAAGAGCGCGACGATGGTGCCGGCAAACAGGCCGCCCACCAGATAGAACACCCCGTTGAAGACGCCAGCAACGTAACGCTTAGAAGGATCCTCATGGGCATCCTTGCCGGTGCATATCGCCGCGGTAATGGCCGCAACAACCGTGGTTATACCGCCGAACAATGCCATCGGCAGCGAGATGAGACTGGACACAGCGATAACCGGTTTGGCCTTCACCCGGTACCCGGCCCCCTGCAGAATCGCCATGCCTGGCAGAAACTGCCCCGTCAGGCTGACCAGCACCAGGGGAATGGCCAGACTCAGGGTGGAGCCGAGATTCCATTCCGGGGTGATGAACTGGGGGACAGCCATGCTCAACCGGACACCGGCCAGAGATGCATCCTCAAGCACCACCGCCAGTCCTATCCCGACAATCAGAAGCAGGACCAGCGTGTATTTCGGTACCAGCCGCCGGAACACCACGTAGGCCAGCAGCATGCCGATCGCCAGTGCCGGTGTGGATTCAATGGCAGTAAAGGCGCCGACCCCGAACTGGAACAGGATCCCGGCCATCATCCCGGCGGCCACACCTTTTGGAATGGCCCTGACAAAGGCATCGAACGTGCCCGAAACACCGATGACAAAGATGATCACGGCGGCGGTGATGTAGGCACCTACTGCCTCGTTTAATGACAACTCCGGAAACAGGGTTACCAGCAGCGCCGTTCCCGGGGCCGACCAGGCAGTCACAATCGGCGCCTTGAGCCAGACAGAAAGCAGGATACCCGAGACTGCCGCGCCCATTGAGATGGCCCAGACCCAGGACGTCATCATCTGGGCCGGGATATCGGCCGCCGCGCCGGCCTGGAAAAAAATGGCCAGGGGCCCGGCATAGGAAACCAGCACCGCCAGGAAACCGGCGGCAACGGCGGATAACGACATGTCTCGGAAAAGCTGCTGCATGCTCAATTCCTTCTTATCGGATCTTCGGGAACGTAAAAAAGCCCCGGACACTCACGCGCCGGGGCAAACGAGGGGTTCGACTGACAGTCTCCCTCAGGGGTGCATCAACGCTCCACAATCAATTAGTCGGGGCCAATACTGCACCTGCCCCCGAATGAACCGGTTTCTCAGCAAACCGCCGGCCGACCAGGACACTGCTGGCAAGCAGGCCAGCTACATAGGGATTCAGGCCCCACTGATCCATCAACATCGGCAAAACCATGCCATAAATAACCAGATCGTAACCGTCAAAAATAATGATCAGGGTGCACCAGAAGAGCACCTTCCAGTGAAATTTGTTGAATGTCGCGTTATCAATAACGT
>Ga0194137_10000869_pt1 | contig 19155 bp, 18 predicted proteins | sample TARM_MetaG_T3_14_FD_134025 | JGI IMG/M metagenome (GOLD analysis project Ga0194137, IMG submission 134025) | Freshwater microbial communities from Pennsylvania, USA, analyzing microbe dynamics in response to fracking - TARM_MetaG_T3_14 (version 2) | ecosystem: Environmental > Aquatic >... | reverse complement strand
GCGCGTGACCGTGCGCCAAAAAGGCAAAGTCCATCAAATGGAATTCGCCCGCGGCGTCCCGCTGGACCGCCAGATCGAAATCGTCGACGGCTTCGAAGTCTCGCCGATGAAAGTGATCGGCGAAACCGACAAGCGCGGCACCGAAGTGCATTTCTGGGCCGACGAGGAAATCTTCACCCACGTCGAGTTCCACTACGACATCCTCGCCAAGCGCATCCGCGAACTGTCCTTCCTCAACAACGGCGTGCACATCAAGCTGAGCGACCAGCGCACCGGCAAGGAAGAGGATTTTGCATTCGAAGGCGGCACCCGCGGCTTTGTCGAGTACATCAACAAGGCCAAGACGGTGCTGCATCCAACCGTCTTTCAGGCCACCGGCGAAAAGATGTCCGAGCAGGGCACGCTGATCAGCGTCGACGTCTCCATGCAGTGGAACGACGCCTTCAACGAGCAGGTGCTCTGCTTCACCAACAACATTCCGCAGCGCGACGGCGGCACCCACCTGACCGGCCTGCGCGCGGCGATGACGCGCGTCATCAACAAGTACATCGAGGAAAACGACTTCGCGAAGAAAGCCAAGGTCGAGATTGCCGGCGACGACATGCGCGAAGGCCTGACCTGCGTGCTGTCGGTGAAGGTGCCCGAGCCGAAGTTCAGCTCGCAGACCAAGGACAAGCTGGTGTCGTCCGAAGTGCGCGGCCCGGTCGAGGAAATCGTCGCCAAGACGCTCACCGACTACCTGATGGAAAAGCCGAACGACGCCAAGATCATCTGCGGCAAGATCGTCGAAGCCGCGCGTGCCCGCGAAGCCGCCCGCAAGGCGCGCGAGCTGACCCGCCGCAAGGGCGTCATGGACGGCCTCGGCCTGTCGGCCAAGCTGGCCGACTGCCAGGAAAAGGACCCGGCGCTGTGCGAACTCTACATCGTCGAGGGCGACTCCGCGGGCGGCTCGGCCAAGCAGGGCCGCGACCGCAAGTTCCAGGCGATCCTGCCGCTGCGCGGCAAGGTGCTCAACGTCGAGAAGGCCCGCTTCGAAAAGATGCTGTCCTCCGAGCAGATCACCACGCTCATCGCCACGCTCGGCACCAGCATCGGCCCGGATGAATTCAATGTCGAGAAGCTGCGCTACCACCGCATCATCATCATGACCGATGCGGACGTCGACGGCGCCCACATCCGCACCCTGCTGCTGACCCTGCTGTACCGCCAGATGCCGCAGCTGGTCGAGCGCGGCCACGTCTACATCGCCCAGCCGCCGCTGTACAAGGTCAAGCACGGCCGCGACGAGCGCTACCTGAAGGACGATGTCGAGGAAGCGCAGTACATGATGCAAATCGCGCTCAACGATGCGGCGCTGATCCCGACCGAGAACGGACAGCCCATCATCGGCGACGCGCTGTCGGAACTGGTCCGCCAGTACAATACCGCCAACGCCATCATCATGCGCCTGTCGCGCGCGGTCGATGATGCGGCGCTGTCGGCCATCATGACCGGCGTGACCCTCAATCTCGACAACGCTGCCAATGCTGAAGCTTCGGCGCAGGCGCTGACCAAGGCCATTAACGATCCGGATGTCGAAGTGCATGTGAAATCGGACGAGTTGTCCGACAAGCACCTGCTGCGCATCGAGCGCCGCCATTTCGGCAACATGAAGGTCAGCAACATCGACGCCGATTTCGTCCACGGTCCCGACTACCAGGTGCTGGCCAGCGCTGCCGCCACCTTCAAGGGCCTGATCGGCCCGGGCGCGATGGTGCGCCGCGGCCAGGGCGACAAGGCCAAGGAATTCGCGATCCGCGACTTCCATGAAGCGATGTCCTGGCTGCGCGACGAAGCCGAGCGCGGCGTTTCCAAGCAGCGTTACAAAGGTCTGGGCGAAATGAACCCCGAGCAGCTGTGGGAAACCACGATGGACCCGACCGTGCGCCGCCTGCTGAAGGTGCAGATCGAGGATGCGATCGCAGCCGACCAGATCTTCACCACGCTGATGGGCGATGATGTCGAGCCGCGCAGGGCGTTTATTGAACTGAATGCGCTGCAGGCGGGGAATATCGACGTTTGACATGAGGTCACAGCCTGCCTAGTCGGCGGGCCAGCGCATCGGTTTCATGATGACCGCAGAGATAAAAGGGCCAGTCGCCAGTCGATTGGCCCTTTTTGCTGTTGCCGGCTCATTGGTTGCCGCTGCCCGGAAAGTGCTCTGATGCGCCGGGTCGCGGCTTCGGCATCTGTACTCGATACCGCACACATCGAAAAATGCACAGGAAGACGCAGGGCTGTTGCATTGCCTGGTTGTCAACTTCATTGCTATCCTTGGTCTTGTCTTGTTGAAAGGATGGCAATGTCAGTCAGCCAAGCTCTGCGGGAAACCTATGCAAGCGTCATGCGGACCGTCTCTACCGAAGCCGCAACCATGGCGCAAGCCAATGAAGCCTGCTTCAGGGACTTCCAGTTGATCGAGATCCCGGAGGTCATGGCGCGTATGCATGCAGGCGTCGGCGCTGCATTGATGAAGCGCTGGTTCAATCGCCCTTCTTTCATTCTCCCGCCGTCATGGAAATCAGGTGCGGTCGACTTCCGCGCAGTCTCACGGAAGAACATTGATACTGCCATTCTAAAGATGTCATGGCTTGCCGGCTTTGCCAGAGCAAGGAAGGCCATGTCGATGCTCGAAATCCAGCGCACGCAGACGCCGGCTGCGGCAAGGGAGCTGAAAAGAGTGCTCATGCGCTCGGCACTGCTGTCAGGCACACGTTGCGCGATCGGTGGCGCGACCGATGCCGTTATCCTTCACGAGACCGCGCACCTGAACATGATCAGAGTCGGATTCGGAAGCAGCACCGATCCGCTCGACTGCGCACTTGGCAGTTTCACCCTGCATATGGCAGTGAGCGGCTTTGTACAGCCTTTATCCAGACGGGTCGACGGCTATTCGCATCAGGCCGACATCCATGCGCTGCATTTCTATGTCCGCGACAACTACGACTTCACGGCGGATGACGAGCCGCTCGGGCATTGGGGGCGTGACGGTGCATCGACCCTGTACAGCCCCGGCAAGGTGTTCGTCGAAAACCACCGCTTCCGGGAATGGCGCAAGCGACATGCGCGGGGCGGCGACTTCGTTGTCTTTTCCAACATCATGACCAAGCCGCTGACGAAACCTTTGATCATCAGGATATGAGCGCCATGATTTCCCGCGTGCTGACGACTTCCTGCTTGCTGCTTGTCTCATTGGCCAGTGCCATCGCATTCGGCGGATATGTCGAGGTCAAGGATACGATCAGCTTCCATTGGTCCGCCGGCGCGTTTGACCGGCTGCTGTTCTGGATCGCCTATGGCGGCCTGTCTGTGTTATGTGCATGCCAAATGTTGCGCATATTTGCAGCGCGCCTCATGCTCGCCACCACGCTTGCGGCATGCATCGCATTCACGCTGTATTCCCTGGCAGTCTATCCGGCCAATCATGACGATGCGCATGCAGCGCCTGTGCTGTCGCACACGCAGGGGGAGCTTTACGGACTGCTCGTGATGAACGGCATGCTTTTGCTGGCGGCATGGTTGTTGCCGCTGATAAGAAACCGAATGGACAAAAATAAAGCCCGGCGGATTTTTGTCCACCGGGCTTCGTCTGTGCCGCGTCCAGTCGGCTTCGTCGGCTTTATTCGCCGCCGTAGGCGTAGGTAAACTTGTTGCCGACAATTCGTCCCATCACACGCGAACGCTGATCCAGGCCGACATGATCCTTCGGGTTCATGTTGATCACGCCCTGCGGCACCATCAGGTTCTTCGTGTTTTCGATCGCGGTGCGCAGCCCGGCACGGAATTCCCTGGTACCGGGCTTGCCCGCCTTGAGCGCCTGCGGCATTGCATTTTCCAGCAGCAGGTAAGCGCCCCAGGCATCGGCCGAGAATTGCGTCATCGTGTCAGGGCCATACGCAGCTTCGTAACGGCGCAGGAACTCCATGCCGGTCTTCTTGATCGGGTTGGAATTGGGCAAGGTTTTCGCCACGACGCCGGGGCCGGACGGGAAGAAGGTGCCTTCCACATCCTTGCCGCCGACCCGCAGGAAGTCGAGCGTGCCGATGCCGTGGGTCTGGTAGATGCGTCCCTTGTAACCGCGCTCGACCAGCGTTTTCTGCGGCAGCACCGCCGGCGTCGCCGAGCCTGCCACCAGGATGGCGTCGGGCTGCGCCGACATCAGCTTGAGGATCTGCCCGGTGACGCTGGTATCGGTGCGCGCATAGCGCTCGCTGCCCACGATCTTGAGCTTGCGGATCTCCGCCACCTTGGAAAACTCGCGCCACCAGCCTTCGCCGTAGGCATCGGCGAAACCGATGAAGCCGACCGTCTTCACGCCGTTGTCGGACATGTGCTGGGTGATGATGGTGGCCATGTGCGAGTCGTTCTGCGGAATCTTGAATGCCCAGGCGCGCTTGGCATCCATCGGCTCGACGATGGCGGACGATGCCGCCAGCGCGATCATCGGCGTTTCCGTTTCGGCCGCGATATCGAGCATCGCCAGCGCATTCGGCGTGGTGACCGGACCCACGACCGCATCCACTTTCTCCTCGGCGGTCAGGCGGCGCATGTTGCGCGTGGCGCTGGTGACGTCGGAGGCATCGTCAAGGATGATGTACTCGGCTTTCTGGCCGGCGATCTCCTTGGGCCAGAGCAGCATGGCGTTCTTGGTCGGAATGCCGATGGCGGCCGCGGGGCCGGTGGACGAGATGGTGACGCCGATCTTGATCTGTGCAAAGGACGGCGCTGCCGCCATCGCAAGACTTAGGGACAAGGGGGCGAAGAGGGCGGACAGGCGGCGCAGGGGAGAGGGCATGGGCTTTCCTTTGCTGAGAAAGTGGAAATTATAAATCCCATGCCCGCGTTCGTCCGGATTCGTCCGAAGTTTGTCTTGCCGAACCCGGGACGTCCTGCGGACACTTCCCGGGCTCTCCTGCCGGATCGGAGCCTGGCAGCGGCTCCATGAATGGAAGAGAAAGAACTGTTCAATGCGGCTTGTTATCCATGATCGAGATCATCGAGCTCATGGCGAGGCGGCAGGCAGGTGCGCCCAGCGACTGCAGGCATGAGTCCCAGGGACCGATGAATCCGCGCGGCGTCGGCATCAGGACCACATGCGCGGGAATGTAGGTGCGCAGCGTCTGCCGCACTTGCGCGCCGTTGCTGGTCAACATCTGTTGATAGGCGCCGTCGCCGAGGGCCATCATGTCGCGCAGGGGCTGCGGATTCACATAGGGCAGGTCGCCAAGCGTCAGGAACACTTGCGGCATGTACGAAGCTGCGGGAATCGGACCCTTCAGGGTTGGCTGCGGGTCGTTGAACAGTTCCCAGCGGCGCGTCGGCATGACTTCAACCGCCATGCCGCCCTGGCCGGCAGGTGCGCTGAAGGCCACGATGCGGGCGAGCAGCACGCCGTTCGGCAGGGAGGTCGTATCGAAGTCCAGCCATGCAAGCGTCTTGTCGGCGGAGATGGCGAATGTGCCTAGCTTGGGTGTGTAGCTGCCGGTGGGGAGAAGCTCGACGTTTTCCAGTCCGCTGCCGCGGACCTGCAGACGAACGGTGCCCTTGGGTGCGCTGCCGTCGGCCGGCGCGTCAAGCAGCATGGCAGCGAATGCTGCGGGAGCCGCATGGCTTTGCGCTGCTGGCTGCTGCGCCGTCGATGCATTGCCGCTCACTGCAACGGTGGATGGCAGGCTTGCGGAAGAACCTGATGACGTGTTGGGCTCGCTGCCTCCGCAGCCAGCCAGCAGAACGCAGATGCATGCACCGATAACGCCTTGAATCCCTGATTTCATGTAACACCTCGAAGCGAATTGTGAAGAAACCCCGTGTGGGGTTCGATGAGATTAATCGGACTCGTCAAGGCGTCTCCGACGATCTGCGCCGGCTTTGATATTCATTAAGTGCAGTGTTCCAAGAAAGCGACACGGCCGCGGACCACGGCCAAAGTGCTTGCTGCACAAGGCCGAATGGCGCTAGATTAACGCTGCTTCATGAGGAGCATCGGGGCTTCCACGCCGGCAGTTCGTGCGGTACGGCCTTGTTTCAGGTGCAGGTCATCCGGCAGGCAGTGCTCCGTTTCTGCTTCGGTTTTCGGTGCTTGTCCAAGAATGCGGTCGGGTGAACTACGCTGCCGCGTGCTTGATGTACCCGACATGCGCGCGCCCTTTCCGTACGCGGCTCAAGCCGCACGCTGCCGTTTTGTAACAGGCTCTCGAAGCGAAAGCTGACATATCTGACTGCTGATGAATGCATCGGCCAGACTGCAGCCATCAGCAGTATCATCAGCAGTATCAGCGTGCTGCGGATCGGCAGGGCCGCCTACGATGCAGGCTTACTTCAGGATGGCCTTCAGTTTCTCCAGTCCCGCCTGATGAAAACCGGCTACCATTTTCTTTGCATCGCCATCGCTGACGCCATCCTTCGCCTTGAAACTCGATGTCCATTCCACCGAGGAGCCGCTGGGAAGCGCGGTGACTTTTATCGTCGACTTGAAGTCGGCCACCGGCAACGGTGTGTCCGTCATCCGGTAGGAATAGGTCATCAGCTTGTCGTCATGGCCAAGCAGCTCCTCGGTGACAGCGGCCCCGTCAGCGGTTTTCAGAACGCGCACCGCGCCTTTCGCGTCGGCCTTGCCCGATTTGAGTTCGGTGGCGGCAATGGCGGGATGCCATTGATGCAGGCCGTCGAAGCGCCGGATCGTGTTCCATGTCTTTGCGGCGGATACCGGAAGAACGGCTTTTTCCGAGACCGTGACGAGATCGGCGGCATGCGCCGGCAAACATGCGGCGCAATAGGAAAATGCAAATGCGGCCAGCGTGGAAAGAGAAGATTTCATTGAGTCGAGTTCCTTTGGATGGAAGGTGAATACAGGTATGGAACATCAAATCCATACCAGGCTGAATGCATGCAAAGTGCTGCCTCAACGCCTGCGCGGCAGGTAAAGTCCTGTGCCTGCTCACAGTTGATTACTTGGAGCCCAATACCGACAGGCTGGCTTGCAGGCCGACAACAAAGAGCGTTTTGGGAAACATGGTGTTGGCAAAGGAAGATCCGGTATTGCGCTGCACGCTGGCGCCGACCTTGAGGTCATGGCCCTTGATGTAGTAATTGACGCCGAGACTGACGCTCTTGAGTTCGGAGCGTCCGGACAGACCGCTTTCCAGCGAGAGGTGTTCAACGCGCGCAACCGGTTCCACTGGCAGGCCTCCGAGCGCGCCTTGCAGATACCATCCGCGTCCTTCGGACCGGTCGGGGCCGCCATCCACCGTCCAGCGATTGAGCTCGCCGCTGATCGAACCCAGCCGTCCCGGGCGAACGAGAAAATCGACGCCGGCGACCCTGCGTTCTTCGTTGAACGCTCCGAATTTAATGTTGCCCTGGTGTGCCACGTAAGCGGAGACCGACGTTGCCTTGACGGTGGCGTTGCCGTCCGTTTTTTTCTTTTCCAGTCCCCACAACGGCGAGAATTCAAGACGGGCGCCTACGATCGGTGACGAGGAGCGCACCTTGAAGCCGGAATAGATTTCATCGCCGCTGTTCCAGCCATCGCTCAAGGCGAGATATCCGGCGAAGCGCTGGGCCTTGTCGTAGTACTGCACCTGGACGTTGCTGTCCACGAAACGCCTGAAGAAGCCGCGCAAGTGTTCGGTATAGATGGGGCGATCCCAGAAAAGCTGTTCCGACGAACTCACCAGATAGACGCGGGTAAGCGGCAGTTTCGATTTGCCGGCGCGCAGTTTCCATTCGTCGCCGCGCAGCTCACCGAATGCCTGGCTAAGACGCATGGTGCCTTCGCCGTCGTCGAGACTGGAGAAGCCGGTAATGCGGTTATGGGGCGCCCGGTCGGTGCTGTCGGCGGCGACTTCCGAAAAGAAGCCGAACCATTCGTTGCTCCAGCCAGCAGCCAGGCGCGCACGGCGGACGAAGACGTCATGCCGCCATGCGGCGTCGTCGGAGGGGCGCCAGTAGTCGCCGCGGATCTGCGTCGATACCTTGGCGAAATACGAAGTCTTGTCCTTGTCGTCTTCCGCCTGCACGGCGGAGCTTGCGCCAAGGGCCAGCGCGACGCACAAGGCGATGCGTGTACACAAGCGCGGGGAAACGGGCGGAAAAAAGGCGTGGTGTGTCTTCTTCATGGAGTCAGGATTTCTTCAAGCTGAAATAGAGAATGAGTTCGCCGGCGATGGAAATGCCGGCACGGGCGCCGAGCAACAGAACCGGTCCTCCTGAGGCGAGCAGGAAGCCGCCGAGAACGGGCCCGGAAATCTCGGCCAGATTCTCGATGACGCCGAATCGCGACGCGATGGCGGCGCGCCGATCCGGTTCATGTTCCGACACCTTGGCAAGCATGCTGCCCCAACCGGCCTTGAACGCCAGCTTGCCTCCCTCGTCGGCTGCGGCGCCGATGGCAAACGGCACCATGCCGCTTCCGATGCCGTACAAGGCGGTCGAACACAAGGTTGAGGCGGCCCGCATCGAGAGAAACGCGGTATCCGTCGTCCTGCCGTCCAGCTTTTCAATGATCAGCGTGAACGCGGCGACGGCAAGGCCCCCTACGAGATAGATGGCGCCAACCTCCGCTTCGCTCAGGCCGCCGTATTTCACGGCCAGTACGGGAAACAGGAGATTCAGGATGGAGGCGGAGACCCCGCACAGGAAGCCGTAGGCATAGACAGGCTGATTCCGCAGTCCCGTCCGGGCGGCGTTTTCCGCCTGGGCACCGGTTCCGGATGTTTTCCGCGCCGGCGACCGGTTCGCAGGCGGCATCAGTGCAATGGCAACGATGCTGCACGCCGAAATGGCAAAGGCAAGGATGAAGATCATCAGATATTGCTGATTTGATGCCGTGATCAAATATCCTGCGGTCGCTTTTCCCGCGGCACCGGCAAGCATGCGCACGCTGTTGTAGCGAGCGAATGCCGAAAGAATCTTCCTGGCATTGGTTTCGATGAGCAGGGCGTTCATGGCGGGCTCCCTGATCGCTTCCGACACGCCATGCAGTGCGCGTACGGCAAACAGGCCTGCGACTGTCGAGATGACGCCAAGCGACAGTGCGACGATGCTTCTCAGTCCCAGGGCCAGGCAAAGCGCGGTTTTTCGCCCGACTCTGTCCGACAGGCGGCCGAGCAGGGGCTTGCATGCAACTTCAAAGCCGAAATGCACTGCCATCAGCGTGCCGATCATCGCCTCATCCATGCCGAGATGCAGCGCATACAGGGGTAACGCAAAGCCGATGATGCCGAAGGAAAAGCGCGAACAGATCGCTTCGGACATGATGCAGAAGGGGAGATGGCGGCTGTTCATGCTCAAGGTATTGATGCAGGGGTGGCGGACGTATGGATGTCAGTCCGGTTCAGCCGGCCAACGGCAGGCGATAGCAGGCTTTGTAATTCTTGATGGCCAGTGCGTTTGCGTCGATCGTGATGTCGAGGCTTGCATGGCGCCATGGCTCGCCGCGAACCGATGCGGTGAGAAATTCCTTGCAGGCGACATGAACGGGGATATCCGTGTATCGCTCGATAGGCCGGGTATTGACGATGCTCAAGCCGCGGATCCACAGGTTGTCGACTTCTTCCCGCCGCAATCCGTCAAGCCAGTAGAGCAGTGCCTGCACGCTCTGCCCGGCCACGACGAGCGCTTCGACATTGGACAGGTGGTAGCGCCGCTCATTGCCGTGATGGGAAGACCAGCCTCCCGCGATGTCGATATCCAGCATGGCGCTCAGGGAGGAGGATTCGCCGCATATCTGCACGCTGTGAATGCGCAAGTCCGTATTCTTGTAACCGCCGCCGAAGAAACGGCTTGCGCGGTCACCCAGGAAATCATCAAGTGTTTTGTAAAACATGGTGTTCATTCAGGATGCTTTCGATGAGTGCGGTTCGCTCCGCGAGCGAACCGGAGATGGAAATCGCATTCAGTTTCAACTTGCGATAGCTCGCCAGCAGGAAGTCGTTGACAAAATCCCTGAACGCCGTGTCTTGCGGACGGTAACCATCGTTATCGAGCGGCAGTTCGGGTTCGATATGCGCAAACAGGCAGTGTCGGGATGGCATCAGGCAACGCTGGACATGCTGTTCGAACAAATCCACCAGCCTGGAAAAGCCGGCATCGCTGATCCTGCTTGCAGCGCCGAAGGCGCCGACTTCAATGCGGCCGCGCAGATAGGCAAGCTCATTGAGCAGCGATCCGTCACTGACATGCATTCCCGCCCGCGCTGCCGGCTCATGACGGCCAAGGGCCCGGATCATGAACGCCGAGAACGCCTCGACGGGAGAAAGGTCCTGCAACTGCCGGCCCGGATAGGCCGTGCCGACGATGTGCCGCATTTGCGGACAATCCAGCCGCGATACATGCGGCCGTAACGCAAGGGCATTGGCCAGGGTCGATTTGCCCGTGCCTTGCGCGCCGGAGATATACACAATGAAAGCTGAGCGCATGAAAGCCGTGTTGTAAGTCGGCAGGATGCGGTTCCTGCCGTTCGGTGGATCAGTCGGGAGAGCTATTGTCTTGACGCGGCAGCAGCAGGAACAAATTCGGTGCCTGCATCGAGTTCCAGTTCCTTCGCGATTTCCTCGCGCACCGCATCCACCGTGTCGGTGATCTTCGCGATCATCTGCTCACGCTCCAGGAGCCCCCGGCGTACCAGGTCGGCAAGTTCAAGCTCGTAGGGGTTGTAGCCGTAGCGCTTTTCATGCGCATGGTTGGCAAAGGCATTCAGCCTGCAGTTGCTGGAGCATCCGTCCACATCCGTCGGCTGCTGCCATCCCAGCTTCTTGACCGCCGCCACGATGCCGGCTTCATCGATCTCCACTGCACATAGCGGATTGAGCAGCCGCGGCGTGAATTCCGACGCTTCATGATGGCGATCGATGAGGAGGTAACGGGAAATGTCAGGCGAGGTATGTTCGTTGAACTTGGCGACCGTGTCCGCCCGCATCTGGTTCAGCATCTTCGGCGCGAGTTCGTATCCGAACCTGCCGCGCGGCACCTGTCCGAGGGTGAACCCGCCGATGACCATTGGCGCGCGCTTTTCTATGGCCAGCGAGACGGCGCTGTTGATGACCATGGTGATGCACGACTGGCATACGGAAGAGATTCTCCTGAGCGTCTGAATGTTGTAGATCTTCTTTGTCGCGCTGACTCTGACGATCTCCTTGTAGACTTTCTTGTTCGGGCGCACCATCACGTGGTCGACGCCAAGCGCATCCACCACGGCGTGGATGTTGTTGACAGCGTAGTCGGACAGGAAGCCGTTATCGAGCGTGAAGGCCAATGCGCGCAGGCCGAAGGTCTTGACCGTCTGCTCCAGTGCGTACGAGCTGTCCTTGCCGCCCGACAGGCAGACGATGGCATCGTAGCTGCCGTCGCCACGATGACTGCGGACTTCGTCAAGCATTGACTTCGCATAGTCGCGGATGTCTTCATTGTGAATCGTGTCGTGCTTGATGCAGAGATTGCACAGTCCCTCGCCATCAAGAACAATGCCGGGGACGGCGGTGCTGATGCCGCAACGCTTGCATCGGTTCATGTCGCCTCCGCCTTGACGGCCGTTTTCGCCAGGATGAATCGGACCATCCTGTTGACCGAGCCGAAGTTCTCGTGATTGAGTTCGTCGTCCGCGACCCTGCAGCCGAAGCGTCTTTCAACGAAGGAGACGATTTCGACCAGGCCCATGGAGTCGATGACTTCCTGTTCAATCAATGACTCGTCGAGCTTGATGTCATTGACGGAGCTGACGTAAAAAGCATCTGAGATATAGTCGAGCAGTTGCCCGGTGATGAGTGCTGCGTTCATGGGTCCTCTTGGAATGTCAGTTTTCGATTAGCTCAACTTGCGGGGTAAGACGTTCTTGCATCGGCATGCGCTTGCGCTCGGCCCAGTAGCAGCTGAGCTGGGCCGTCAGGATGAAAGTGAAGATCATGTTGTCGCGGTAGCCGAGAGGCTTGCCCGACTTGCCAGCCGATACCGCTTTCTGCAGCAGTTTCCGCACCTTCTCGGCGGCGAAGAGCCCGTACTTGTCCACGGTGTCTTTCGCCAGCATGTCGAAGGCGAGGGAATGCACCTGTCCATCGTTGACGAACGACGCGATATCGGGAGCCTGATAGGGCATCTTCGGCCGCTTCACGATGGTTTCCGGGACAAGGTCCCTGAAGGCCTGCTTGAGGAGATATTTCTGATTGAAGCCGCGCAGCTTGAAGCTGGACGGAAGGCCGAAACAGAAGTCGACGAAGCGGTGGTCGAGAAAAGGAAAACGCGCTTCCACACTGTGGGCCATGGTCATGCGGTCGCCTTGCGATGACAGCAGATATCCGGCGAGAAGGGTGCGGAATTCCGCGTATTGCTGGCGCTGCGCCCAATCGGACGAGGCCTGCATCGGCTCCAGCAGGCGGTCGATCAGTGCGGGCGCTGCCGAGGCCTGCACGTCGGCGGACAGAAATGACAGGAGGGCGCCGTTGTTATGCAGGCGGATATGGAGACCGGCGTTGTTCCTGAGCGCAGGGTCGAGAAAGCGCTGATAGAAGATTTTCATCAGGCCGAAGTTGCGGTCATCCCTGTAATGCGAGAGGTGCGGATAGAGCCGCTTGAGCAGCACTCCTCCGTCGACTGCGCCCTGATGGCGCGCCCAGAAGCGGGCCAGCTTGGTTTCCTTGAATGCATCGTAGCCGCACAACACCTCGTCGGCGCCCTCGCCCGTCAGCACCACCTTGTAGCCGCCGGCATTGACCTTCCTTGAGAGCAGATAGAGTGGCACAGGCGCCGTACGAAAAACCGGGCGTTCAAAGTGATAGGAAGCGTTGCTGATATGCCCTGCCACGTCATTGCCGTCGACCATGACTTCGGTATGGACACCGGCATTGTCGGCCGCGACCTGTCGCTGGAACCGGCTTTCATCAAGCGCCGGATCGCGGAAGGCGACGGAAAACGAGTCGGGACGATGTCCCAGTCTTTTGTTGACGATACCGGCGATCACGGTCGAATCCAGTCCGCCGCTCAGGTACATTCCCACCGGGACATCGCTGCGCATGCGCAATGCCACGGAGCTCTGCAGCAGGGAAGCCGCCTGTTCGACAGCTTCGCCCAGGCAGATCCGGTGGTCGATCTCATGCGGAAAGCGGTAATAGCGGTGACTGCTCTGATTGCCCTGAAGGCTGTATCGCTCCACCGTTCCCGGCACCACCGATCGAATGTCCCGGAATACCGTCCTGTCGTCGAGCGTGTTCCAGAGCAGGGCATGTTCGGCAAGACCCTGCGTGTCGATCGCGCGTCGGTACTCGGGCAGTGCGTCGAACGCCTTGGTCTCCGAGGCAAAAAACAGGTAGCCGCCAAAGTCCAGAACGTAGAGCGGACGAATGCCGTAGCGGTCGCGGGATGCCCATAACATCCGGGTTTTCCGGTTCCAGAGCAGGCAGGCCCACTCGCCGTTGAAGCGTGAAAATGCCGATTCGCCCCATGCCGACACCGCTTTCAGCATCACTTCGGTATCGGAGTTTCCGTCGAAGCGGACACCGGATTCCTGCAGTTCCTGGCGCAGCTCCCGGTAGTTGTAAATCTCGCCGTTGAAGCTGATGATCCAGTCGCCGTGGCACATCGGCTGAGCGCCGTTGGCCGGATCAATGATGGCCAGGCGAGTATGCAGCAATCCGACCTGCAAGCTCTGCTGGAGATAGTAACCCCATCCATCCGGACCTCGGTGTTCGAGTATGGCCGCCGCCCGGCCAAGAAAGCTTCGCATGTCGAAGCGCGTGGTGGGCTTGACGGAAATAAAGCCGGCTATTCCGCACATGTTTGTCTGCCTGTTGAATGATGGGTTGACTGCACACCGTGCAGCCCGGAAAGGACTGCGCGACAGGCCTGATGTCAGGGTTATGCAGGATGCGTGTTCGGGAAGGCGTCAGCGGGTGATGACGATCTTGCCGATCGCATCGCCGGATTCCCAGTGGCGGTGTGCGTCGGCGACCTGGTCGAAAGTGAATCGCCGTGGATCGACGAGGGGCTTGAGATGGCCTGCATCCGCCAGCTCGGCAAGCTTCTCCAGTATTTCGCCGTGGCGCTGCGCCCCGCTTCCGTACAGCATGGGCACCAGCATCAGTACCCCGTGCAGGCTGAGCGCCTTGAACAATACCGGTGTCAGGTCGTAGCTTTGTGTGGCGCCGATCGAAGCGACCGTGCCTCCGACCGCCGCAGCCTGGAAGCATTGATTGAGCACGTCGCCGCCGACGGTGTCGAAAACGATGTCGAAGCCTTTTCCGCCGGTGCAGCTTTCAACATAGGCTGCGGGATCGGACTGCCGGTAATTGATCGGGTGTGCACCGAATTCGCGGACGAGTTCCTGTTTTTTATCGGAAGACACGGTGGCGAACACTGCCGCGCCCTTCCACTTCGCCAGTTGCACCGCGATGTGGCCGACGCCGCCGGCGCCGCCGTGGACCAGCACGCGATCACCCTCACCGACGCCGGCCTTGTCGATCAGCGCTTGCCATGCCGTGATGGCGACCAGCGGCAGCGCAGCCGCCTCCGCGAATGACAGGCTGCGCGGTTTCAGCGCGATCAGGCGGGCATCGGCCGGCATGAATTCCGCCAGCGCCCCGCCGTGGCCCTTGATGCCTCCCGCGCAGCCGTACACTTCATCGCCCACCGAAAAGCGGGTCACGCCCGCGCCTACCTCGACCACGACGCCGGCAACGTCTCCATGCAGGACCGCCGGGAAATCGGCCGCGAGCATCGGCACGGCGCCGCTGCGCAATTTGCAGTCCAGCGGGTTGACACTGGTCGCTTCCACGCGGATGAGCACCTGGCCCGGCTGGACAGCCGGCAAGGGCAGTTCGCATGATTGAAAGACCGAGGCGGGACCGAATTCCCTGATGACGTGAGCTTGCATGGCAACCCTTCAGCGATGTGGAAAGGCGGCAACTCTATTGCATTATGGAATTGATAAAAACCCAACAAATGGAATATATTGGTTTCCAAAATGGCATTGATTTTTTGGGATATCCATGGATGACTTGAACGGCATACGTATTTTCAAACGGGTGGTGGAGGCAAAATCGTTCACCGCCGCAGCCGATCGCCTCGGCATATCGCAGGCGCAGGTCAGCAAGGAAATCACCCGGCTGGAACGCACTCTCGGCGCACGCCTGCTCAATCGCACTACCCGCCGCCTCAGCCTGACGGAGGTCGGCAATGCCTTCTATGCGCATTGCCAGCGGATCGAAACCGAAATCAATGCGGCCAAGGCGGCTGTGGCTTCCCTGCATGCGGATGTGAACGGCATTGTGCGGGTGAGCGCGCCGGTGGCGTTTGGGGTAAGGCATATCGCACCCGCGGTCACACCGCTCATCGGGCAGTATCCCAAGCTGCAAATCGATCTCGTGCTGGATGACCGCCCGGTGGATTTGCTCAAGGAAGGATTTGATATCGCGATTCGCCTCACGTGTTCGCCGCATCCCAGTCTCGTTGCGCGCCGGCTTGCGCCGATTCACTGGATCGCCTGCGGAGCACCTTCGTATTTCGAGCGCTGCGGCATGCCGATGCATCCTGCCGAGCTGAGCCGGCATCACTGCCTGGTGTATCCGCACTCCACGATCAGCAGCGAATGGGAATTCCACAAGGACGGGCAGCGCACCCGGGTCAGCGTATCCGGACATTTTTCCGCCAATAACGGCGAAGCCTTGTGCAGGGCGGCCGTAGACGGTCTCGGCATCGTGATGATGCCAAGTTTCCTGACAGGCGAGGACTTGCGGCAGGGAAGGCTGATGCAGGTGCTGCCCGACTATGACGTTCCGGTCAGCGATGTCTATGCGGTCTACCTGCCCAACCGCTACCTGTTGCCCAAGATAAGGGCCTTCATTGATTTTTTCGTCGAGCGATTCCGGCCTGCCCCCTATTGGGACCGATGGCGCGATCACGGCAATCCGGGTGTTGGTGCCGCCGCAACGCGCGGTGCGGTCGCCGGCCGCTCGCCATGAGCAAGACCGCCGGAATGCCTCCGCCACGGCGGGCCTGCACGGGTCCCGCCTATTTCCTATCCCCGTCCCGGTTTTTTCCTGCTCTGCTGTTTCAGCGCCGTGTACTTCGCCGCCGATCCATAGGATTGATCGACCGGATATTTTTCCGCATTCTTGCGTATCTTGTCTTGCGCTGCCTGCAGCAGATTGATGCCGCCTTCTTCCGCCACCAGCAGCAGATAGAGCAGGACATCGGCGCATTCGTCGGCAAGCTGTCCGCGAAACGTCTCATCCGATGCCGACAGCCGCAGCAATTGCTCGTCGGACTTCCACTGCGTCAGCTCCAGCAGCTCCGCCGCTTCGAGGTTGAGCGAGATGATCAGGTTCTTCAGGTTGTGGAACTGTTTCCAGTTGCGCTCGTCGCGGAAGCGGATGAGCATCGTGCGGATTGCATCGAGATCGGCCATGTCGTGCTCCATTGATTGACTTTGCGCCAGTGTGCACCGCTTTCGAACCGGTCGCCAGCACCGACTGCCTCAACCGGTTAACATGCGCGGATGGAAAAAGCAAAGCAAGCGGTATCTGAGTCATCCGTCGTCGTCGTCGGCGCCGGCATTGTCGGCCTGTGCGTGGCGCATGAATTGCGCAAGGCAGGTTACGAGATAAGCATCGTGGATCCGGAGGAGCCGGGCTCACAGTGTTCATACGGGAATGCGGGCGCCATCTCAGCCGGTTCCGTGGCGCCGCTGGCCATGCCCGGCGTGATGAAGAACGCGGCCGGCATGCTGCTGGATGCGGACAGTCCCTTGCATGTGCCCTGGCATTACTGGCTGCGCGCGGCTCCCTGGCTGCGCCGCTTCGTCGCATCGGCCACGCCGCAGCGGGTCGAGCAGATCGCGCTGGCGCTGCAGGATCTGTTTGCCGACGCATTGGTGAATCACCAGGCGCTTGCGCGCGAAGTCGGCTGTCCCGAGCGCGTGGTGCAGACCGGCCAGCTTCACCTGTATCGCGATGCGGCGGCCATCGGCAAGGATGCCGGCGGCTGGCGCCTGCGCGAAAGACATGGCGTGCGCTTCGAGCAGCTCGATGCCGACGGCATCCGTGCGCTGGAACCCGCCGTCAGCAATGCCTACGGCGCAGGCATCTTCATGCCGGAGCAGGGGGCGGTGACGGAACCTTTCCGCTATGCGGGCGCGATCGCCCAGGCGGTCCGGCAGCAGGGCGTGCGAATCGTTCGCGATCGCGTGCGTTCTCTGCGGCCGTCATCCGGGGGAAGCGGCGCATGGCAGGTGGAGTGCGAGCAATCCGGCTTGCAGGCTGCGCATGTCGTCATGGCTGCCGGCATCTGGTCCGCCGAACTGCTGCGCATGCTTAACCTGCGCGTGCCGCTGGAAAGCCAGCGCGGCTATCACCTGCATGTGGCCGATCCGGGCGTGTCGGTATCGCGGCCGCTGGTGCTTGCCGATCGCAAGGTGTTCATGGTGCCGATGGAGACCGGCATGCGCATTTCCGGCACGGTCGAATTCGGCGGACTGTCCATGCCGCCGACCGCGCGCCGCAGCGAACTGCTGGGCGTGGCGGCCGCGGAAGGACTTCCCGGGCTGCGGCTCGCCGGCGCATCGGCATGGATGGGCCATCGCCCCTGCCTGCCCGATTCGCTGCCGGTCATCGGCCCGGTGCCGAAGCTTCCCGGCCTGTGGTGCGCATTCGGTCACGGCCATCTCGGCGTGACCGGATCGATCAACACTGCGCGCTGGATTGCGCAGGGCATGCGCGGGCAGTTCGATATGGCGCGCTTTGCGCCGTTCAGCATTGGGCGGTTTTGAAGTTGGGCGAGGCTAGCGGTTCCACTCCTCGCATTGCGCACAGTGGAGCAATATCGTCCTGTCCTTGAATCTGCCGCTCGACAGCGTCAATGCGCCGACGCCGTAGCGCGCAATCATCCATGATCCGCTGCGCCCATCAACGAACTTCACCCGTCCTTCCGCGTAGCATGCCGACCAGTCGAGTTCATGCATGCGGCGATGTTCGGACACAGCTCGGGCATGGCTGAAAAATTCCCGCGCCAGTTGCGGCGTTATCACGAAGCCTGAGCAGTCTTCCTCCGCACCTGCATCACTTTTCCGAGAAGGCTTATCCACCTCGATACGGGCAACGGCCGGGGGAGTGAAAGCCGGTGCTTTGTAGTAGCTGGCATCCTGTGCCTGTGCGAGGCCGTAAAACATCATCCCGGCCAGCAAGCTCCAGCTTGCAGTCATGCGTCTCCCTACCATGCTGCTGTGCCGGCTTCGGCAGGGTTTTTACGGGAGACTTCCGGGTGCCGGAAGATTTCACTGCTCGGCACTTGCAACAGCATGCTCAACGTAGCGATCAATCGCTGCAGGGAAGCCTGCTGTGCAATGTTGACGGGTTCGAATACAGCCTTTTCGCCTCGCAACCGTTCACGTTCACCTTTGCTTAAACCGGCCTTGTCCAAATGACGAGGAAGAATGCATCGCCCAACGATTTCAATACCTATTGAATCATTATTTGAGGGATAGCGGTGCGGGACCGTCTTCCGCATCTCAAGCTTGTTCACGATATTTGGGCGGAATTCATTCTTCTTCTGAATCACCAGTTCCGCAGGAGAGCAGGTATGTGGCGCGAAACATCTAGAACGAAGCTTCCCTACGTGCCAAGTTTGCTTTTTCAGAGAAGCGACTTGATAGATTGTTCCGCCTCTGTCGATTAAAAAGTGTGCGCCGTTTGCGCCGGCATTCATGTAACCATTCAGCGTGGCAGCGGCAGTATCGGAATCAGTTTGATGAACAATGATGCCTTTTATGGTGGTCAAAGCTCCATGCTCTATGGCTGGTCGCGGCGCATGGAGGATTCCCGGAGCGTTGAGGCAGCCTTTTTCGTTAATCGAAACAGTCATGCATTCATCCTTTTAAAAACCTCGGATTTCGCGCTTTATGTATCCGGAGCTTATCAGGATGATTGCAATAAAAACAATATTTTTATGTCAGAAAGAACAACTGCGCAACATTTCCAAATTCAGCTGAAGACCAGCCATCAAGCCGGATCCGGCGCCAGCCCAAACAATTCCTTGAACGCCTGCCGATACTCCGTCGCACCCAGCCGCATGCTGTTGTTGTGCGTGCCGCCTTCGACCAGGATCAGCTTCTTTCGGCCGCCGGCGGCTTCATAG
>Ga0194137_10000868_pt1 | contig 19174 bp, 17 predicted proteins | sample TARM_MetaG_T3_14_FD_134025 | JGI IMG/M metagenome (GOLD analysis project Ga0194137, IMG submission 134025) | Freshwater microbial communities from Pennsylvania, USA, analyzing microbe dynamics in response to fracking - TARM_MetaG_T3_14 (version 2) | ecosystem: Environmental > Aquatic >... | reverse complement strand
CGTCTGCAGCGCGAAGCGCGACTTGCCGGACTGGACCGTCATGCGCTTGTTGGCCAGGGACAACGTCACGTCGCCGGAATCGGGCAGCGCGCGCAGGATATCGAGCAGCTTGCGCGCGGCTACCGTGGTGGCCGCCACTTCGCCGCCGGCGCCGACGTCGGCATGCGTGGTGATCTGCACTTCGATGTCGGTCGACAGGAAAGACACCTTTTCGCCTTCCTTGCGAATGAGGATATTGGCCAGAATCGGCAGCGTGTGCCGACGCTCGACAATACCACTCACGATCTGCAGCGGCCGGAGAAGCGTGTCGCGTTGGGTTTTCACCAATTGCATGCTTTTTATCCTTGTGTGAGTTGAGACGATGCTGTGAATCGGAGCAAAGGCCGGCCGCTTCCTGGCTTCTGGCTGGGGCGGTGCGGGCCGGATTACATTAGAGCGCTTTCGGCTTGACTGTACTGCCGATCCCGGTTGATTTGTCTGCAGCACTGCGTTGTGTGGGGACGCCGAGTCCTCCTTGCCATGGCCCCGCCATGTCGCGTCACCACGCCTTGTTCCGCAGGCAAATCACCTCGGCCTCGCCTAGTCCAGCCAAGCCAAAAGCGCTCTAGCGCTGAATACCCTCTATTTTGACAGAAAAAGGTTCCCTCCAATGAATTTGAAGGGCCGTTTCTTCGCTCGGCGACGAGGGAATCCGGCGTCTGCGGCAGTGGACTTATCCACAAGCTGCCGGGCAGCGCAAACTCGCCCTTGAGTCAGCCCTTGAGCGTCTGTTCGAGCACATGCAGCTCGTGGTTGACTTCCGGGTTCTTGCTGCGGTCGGCGGCGATCTTGCGCACCGCATGCAGCACCGTCGTGTGGTCGCGGCCGCCGAACAGCTCGCCGATCTCCGGCAGGCTCTTCTGCGTCAGCTCCTTTGCCAGGTACATCGCAATCTGGCGCGGGCGGGCGATATTGGCCGGGCGCTTCTTGGAGTACATGTCGGCGACCTTGATGTTGAAGAAGTCGGCGACGGTCTTCTGGATGTTCTCGACCGATATCTGCCTATTTTGGACCGAAAGCAGATCTTTCAATGCCTCCTTGACAACATCGATCGTAATATCCTTGCCATGGAAGCGCGAGTAGGCGAGGATTTTCCTCAGGGCGCCTTCGAGTTCTCGCACGTTCGAGCGCAGGTGCTTGGCGACGAAGAAGGCGACGTCATCCGACAGCACCGCGCCTTCCTGGGCAGCCTTCTTGAGCAGAATGGCAACCCGCATTTCCAGCTCCGGCGGTTCCACCGCGACGGTCAGGCCGGAATCGAAGCGGGAAATCAGGCGGTCATCCATGCCGCTGATTTCCTTGGGATAGGTATCGCTGGTGATGATGATCTGCTTCTTGGCGGCAATCAGCGCTTCGAAGGCATAGAAGAATTCTTCCTGGGTGCGGCTCTTTCCGGCAAAGAACTGGATATCGTCGATCAGCAGCATGTCCAGCGAATGGTAGTAACGCTTGAAATCGTCGAAACCCTTGCGCTGGTAAGCGGTCACTACGTCGCGGACATACTGCTCGGCGTGGATGTAGCGGATGCGGACGTTCGGATTCTCGCCCAGAAGCTGGTTCCCGATGGCGTGAATCAGGTGGGTTTTGCCAAGGCCGACGCCGCCGTAGAGAAACAGCGGGTTGTACGAAACTCCGGGGTTGTTGGCCACCTGGATGGCCGCGGCGCGCGCGAGCTGGTTGGCCTTGCCGGTGACGAAGCTTTCGAAAGTCAGCGCGGCGTTGATCTTGCTCTGGTCGCGTTTCTTTGTATCTTCGATAACTATGTCGGCGCGCTCGATCGGATCGGGAATGTCGTCAAGCGGATTGCCTTGCGCGGCATGGCCGTGCTGGCCGGCAGAGGAAGACTGGCCGGGAGCCGGAGAGGGCGCCGACGAAGGCTTGCGCGCGCCGTTTCCCCGCGGGTCGAGCACGAATTGCACATCGATGGGCGCTTCCCAGTATTCGTGCGCCAGGGTGGTAATGCGGCCGGCGAACTGGGTCTTTACCCAGTCGAGCTTGAATCGGTTCGGCGCCGCGATGCGCAGGCGGCCGTCCTCGAAGTCGAGCGGTGCCAGCGGCTTGATCCAGGCGCTGAACTGCTGCGGCGTAAGTTCCTGCTCCAGCATGGCGGAGCAAGTTTGCCAAAAATCTTCCATGTACTTTTCTGTTGTCTTGTTATGTGGAACGAACTTGGCCTGCGTCCGGCCAAACCCGCTTTGCCTGGAAAAGAAGCTCTCCTGGGTCTGAAGCTGTCCACATGGGAGAGCTATTCTACCTTCGGGAACCTGAGTTATCCACAGGCTGCGTCATTTTTCCTACACAATAAATTGCTTGCCATGAGGCGCAATTTCGGCATGCGCGCGCCATTTCGCACGATTGTGCTTATTTCATGCAAGGAAATACATATGCGGCCGCGACGGTGCCATCATGGCAATGCCGGCGCGTCCCTTCGCGATTCCTGCGTGCCTAAATAATTGACAGGGAAATGCAAAACAGTGTCTAATTGCGGGTTCACTGCCTGTTGCGTTTTGTGTGATGCGCACAAAACAAGAATGGGCCGCTGATGATTCCACCCATTTTTGCTGAATAGCGAGACCAACATGAAACGTACTTACCAACCTTCCGTCGTCCGCCGCAAGCGCACTCATGGCTTCCGCGCACGCATGGCAACCCGCGGTGGCCGCGCTGTCCTCAACGCTCGCCGCGCCAAGGGCCGCAAGCGCCTGGCCGTCTAAGCCGCATCGACTCAACCGACGCTGCCGGCCGTGGGCGAATCTCGTTCACACAGCTACGCACGCGATCGGCGAATCGTTAAAACGGATGATTTTTCATCCGTTTTTCGTTTGCGGCCCGTCTATCGGACCGCGCATTTCGTCCTCTACGCGCGCAGCAACCAGTTGAGCCATGCCCGGCTCGGCATTGTCGCTGCCAAGCGCTTTGCGCCGCGCGCCGTCACTCGCAATACCATCAAGCGCGTCACTCGCGAACTGTTTCGCCAAGCCGAACTGCCGACGATGGACTGCATCGTCCGTCTTTCCAAGCCCGTCAATTCGAAGGCCGAACCGGCCACCACGCCCGGCCTCAAAGCCCTGCTGCGCGCCGAACTGGCGCAGCTGCTCAATTCACAGACGCGGGCACGGAAATGAAATCGCTTTTGCTGCTACTATTGCGCGCGTACAAGATGGGCATCAGCCCGTTTCTCGGACCCAAATGCCGTTTTTATCCAAGCTGTTCCGAGTACGCGACCGAAGCCATTCGCGAGCATGGCGCCGCGGCGGGCAGCCTGCTGACGGCAAAGCGCTTGTGCAAATGCCATCCTTGGCATCCCGGAGGATTCGATCCGGTGCCGAAAAAGAAGGCGGACGCATCGAAAGACGAAGGCTGCGGCTGCCATCACCACTGAATTTTCCTGACCACTGACTGACTCTATATTTATGGATATCCAACGTACCGTCCTGTGGGTTGTGTTCTCGTTGTCCCTGCTGCTGTTGTGGGACAACTGGATGCGCTACAACGGCAAGCCCTCGATGTTCTTCCCGAGCGCCACCCAACAAGCGGCCAAGCCGGCGGCGGGAGGCAGCCCGGCCAAGGGCGACGTGCCCCAGGCTACCGCGAGTGCCGCTCCAGGTGCCGGCGCCGCGGCCGTACCTTCCGGCGCGCCTGCGGTGAAGAGTGAAATCATCACCATCACCACCGACGTCGTGAAGGTGGACGTCGATACCCTGGGCGGCGAGATCAAGCGCCTGGAACTGCTCAAGCACAAGGACGCCACCGATCCGACCAAGAACATGGTCCTGTTCGAAGCCGGCGGCAAGCATACCTATCTCGGCCAGACCGGCCTGATCGGCGGCGATTTTCCGAATCACAAATCGGTCTTCACCGCCCGCCCGGGTCCGCGCACGCTTGACGGCAACGAAGCGGTGCAGCTGGTGCTGGAAGCGGAGCAGGGCGGCGTCAAGCTGGTCAAGACCCTGAGCTTCAAGCGCGGCGACTACACCATCGGCACGCGGCATGAAGTGGTCAACAACAGCGGCACGCCGATCAATCCGTCGCTTTACCTGCAGCTGGTGCGCGACGGCAACAAGCTCGAAGGCGAGTCGTACTTCTACAGCACCTTCACCGGCCCGGTGGTCTACACCGATGCGGAAAAATTCCAGAAGATGACCTTCGAGGAAATCGCCGAAGGCAAGGCCAAGCATGCCACCAAGGCCAACGACGGCTGGGTGGCGCTGGTTCAGCATTATTTCGTGACCGCAATCCTGCCGCCGCAAAATGTGGCGCGTGAAATCTATACCAAGAAAATCGGCGACAACCTGTTCTCGACGGGCACCATCCTGCCGGTCGGCACGGTGGCTCCCGGCGCCACCGCGGCGCTCGACTCGCGCCTGTATTCGGGTCCGCAGGAATCGGACACGCTGGAAAAACTGGCGCCCGGCCTGGACCTGGTCAAGGACTACGGCGTTCTCACCATCATCGCCAAGCCGATCTTCTGGCTGATGGTGCAGATCCACAAGGTCCTCGGCAACTGGGGCTGGACCATCATCGCGCTGACCGTGCTGATCAAGCTGGCCTTCTTCCCGCTGTCGGCCGCGAGCTACGGAAGCAGGGCGAAAATGAAGACCGTGACGCCGAAGATGCAGTCGATCCGCGAGCGCTTCAAGTCCGATCCGGCCAAGATGAACCAGGCCATGATGGAGCTCTACCGCACCGAGAAGATCAATCCGCTGGGCGGCTGCCTGCCGATCGTGGTGCAGATCCCGGTCTTTATCGCGCTCTACTGGGTGCTGCTGGCATCGGTGGAAATGCGCAATGCACCGTGGCTGGGCTGGATCCAGGATCTGGCCGCACCTGATCCGTGGTACATCCTGCCGGTGCTGATGGCGGTTTCGATGTTCATCCAGACCAAGCTCAACCCGACGCCGCCGGATCCGATCCAGGCCAAGGTGATGATGTTCATGCCCATCGTGTTCTCGGTCATGTTCTTCTTCTTCCCGGCCGGCCTGGTGCTGTACTGGGTAGTGAACAACGTGCTGTCGATCGCGCAGCAGTGGGTGATCACCAAGAACATCGAAAGCGGCAAACCGGCATAATCGGTTCGAGCCGCCGATAAAAGCCCGTGCGCCGCACGGGCTTTTTTATTTCATCCGTGCCGTTTTGTCCTTGTGGCAAATCGGCATCGCGCCGCGGGCCGGCAGTTGCAGGCCGCAAACTTGGAAAACTACAATCGACTCATGAACTACGATTCTTCCCCCATCGCCGCCATCGCCACCGCACCCGGGCGGGGCGGCATCGGCGTGGTGCGCGTTTCCGGAAAAAACCTCGGCGCCGTCATATCGGCCGTCTGTGGCACGAGGGAGCTGCAGCCGCGCCATGCCACCTATCTGCCCTTCCGCAATGCCGACGGCGGCGTGATCGACCAGGGCATTGCGCTGTACTTCAAGGCGCCACATTCCTATACCGGCGAGGACGTGCTCGAGCTGCAGGGCCACGGCGGCCCGGTGGTGATGCAGATGCTGCTGGCGCGCTGCTTGGAGGCGGGCGCCGACATCGATCTGCGGCTGGCCCAGCCGGGCGAATTCACGCATCGCGCCTTCCTCAACAACAAGTTGGACCTGGCCCAGGCGGAAGCGGTGGCGGACCTGATCGAAGCCTCCACCGAGGCCGCCGCGAAATCGGCTTCCGAGTCGCTCTCGGGCGTGTTCTCGAAGGCCATTCATGACCTGGTCGACAAGGTCATCCACCTGCGCATGCTGGTCGAAGCCACGCTCGACTTTCCGGAAGAGGAAATCGACTTCCTGGAGAAATCGGACGCGCGGGGCCAGCTGGAGCGCATCCGGGCCACGCTGGCGGACATCTTCCAAAACGCATCACAGGGCGCGCTGCTGCGCGACGGGCTCAACGTGGTGCTGGCCGGCCAGCCTAACGTGGGCAAGTCGTCCCTGCTCAATGCCCTGGCCGGCGCGGATGTGGCGATCGTGACGCCGATTGCCGGCACCACGCGCGACAAGGTGACGGAAACCATTCAGATGGAAGGCATCCCGCTCAACATCATCGACACCGCCGGCATCCGCGACGCGGGCGACGAGGTCGAGCGCATCGGCATCGAGCGCACCTGGGGCGAAGTACACAAGGCTGACGTGATCGTGCACCTGCTCGACGCCAGCCGCGGGCCGACGCGGGCCGACGAAGAGATCGTCGGCCGCTTCCCGCCCAACGTGCCGGTGCTGCGCATCTGGAACAAGATCGACCTGTCCGGCCACAAGCCGGCGGTCGACCGCATGAGCGACGCCACGCACATCTATCTGTCTGCCGCCGAGCGCCTCGGCATCGATTTGCTGCGCGCCGAGCTGCTGCGCGTGGCGGGCTGGCAGCAGACCGGAGAATCGCGCTTCCTGGCACGCGAACGGCACCTGCTCGCGCTGAGGGCGGCGCGGGATCACCTCGACCTGGCGGCCGAGTATGTCGCGCAGGGCAACCAGACCAGCGACCAGGCGCTGGACCTGCTGGCCGAGGAACTGCGGATTGCGCAGGAACGGCTCAACAGCATTACCGGGGAATTCACCTCCGATGATCTGCTGGGCGTGATTTTCAGCCGGTTCTGCATTGGAAAGTAGGCTTACCTGATCATCGCCGGCGCTGCCGTTCGCCGATGCGCGCTTCTCGCAGGCGCAGCGAGCGGCGCATCGCCAGGGTAGTGCCGATCAGGACCAGATAACTGCCGAAGGCAATAGCGATATCCAACATGGTGCACTCCTTGTAATCGTTTGCTTAGCAGCGGATGCAAAAGCCATTCCCCAAGCCTTGATTTTGATCAAGACAGGATTTTCCTGAAAAATCATTGGCTTATGGAAATTCATTTCCACTTATCCACATTCTTGTCCACGGAAAATGTGAACAAGCCGGTAGAGTCCGTTCAGGCCTTTACATCGGCAAGCAACCGGTGGGCCAGCGCGGTGGCCTGCTCGAGCGCCTGTTCCGGGCTGTCGGAAGGGGCGGCGACGGTATGACGGGCTTCCTCGGTCGACTTGCCATTTTCATGGCTGACCAATACCACTCCCTGGAATTGGCCGTTGGCCAGTTCCTGAATGTCGGCTTGGGCAACCCAGTCTGCCTTGGTGTATTTCACTGCTGCCATGGCGTTCTCCTTTGTTCAAGTCTTCAAGTCGAAGTAGGACTATGCGAAAAGCCAGATGTTCTCGCCTGCTCCGATTTTGACCATGGAGAAAAAATCCTTTCTAAACAAGGAACTAAGCCAGTTGACCCAAGCTTATCCACAGCATTGGGCACAGGAAATGTGAATAGTGGAGCTGCGGCGGCCTGCGCGGCCCAAACAAAAACGGCACCCGGAACGGGTGCCGTTTTCAGGGCTGCAAACTTTGCGCAGTTTACTGCGTCGTGAAGCTCCAAGTGCGGTCGATATTGTTTGACCACGGTACATTGTTGCTGCCGACGCCCGACAGCCTGCCGACGAAGCGCACATCGTAGACCGTGTTCTGGGCCAGCGGCGAAAGGGGAACGATGGCCGCGGCCGATTCGGGCGTCTGCGCATCGTCTGCCTTTCTCAGCAGACGGACCGGCAGCGCATTGCCGCCGCGCGGCGTGATGGTGAAGGTCTGCACTTCGAGGCGGTCGGTGATGTTGGCATGCACGCTCACCGGATAGCCGACTTCGTTGGCATTGGGTACCGGATCCGGCGATTCATTGTCGCTGAAGAAATTGCGCGGCACGCGGGTCTGACTGGCAACCGGATAATGCACCACGTTGCCCTGCGCCAGGCCGCTGTTCAGACCGATCGCCGTGAAATTGGTGGTGAAGTAGGTCAGTCCTCCCGAACGGCCGGCGGAGCCGGCGCCTGCTTCCTTGAACATCGGCTCGAAGATCACGAAGCGGTGATAGATCGCCGCGATCAGGTCTTCGGCGGCATTGAAGCCGGAGGTGTCGGTGGTGGCCGAGATCACCTCGCCGTAGGCAAATCCGCTGGAAGGAATCGTATAGCCGGCCGCGCGCAGACGGTCGCCGGCGCTACGGCCGGTGAACGACGGCTTGCCCGCGGTTTGTTCATGGGTGATGGTGTCGTTGTCGCGCTGATAGACCGAATGGCCGAGCGCCGCCGCATCGATGACGGTATTGCGATTGACCGCCTGGATGCCAAGCTGGCGGCGGCGGAAATTGAACCAGTTGAAACCGTCGGTTGCCGTGTTGCCGGTGGCCTGCGGAACGCCGGCGTCCTGCGGAGAGATCGAGGCATCCGCGTTGGCGGAAGTGGTGACGCTGTTGTTTCCGTCGCCGCCGCCGCCGCAGGCGGTCAGGATCAGCGACGCGAGAAAGAGGGGGATGATCGAGCGTTGTGTTCGCCCCATGGGAATTCCTTTGCAAAATGGGTAAGCCTGACCGGCATACCGTAAAGATAAAACGCGGGTTAGACGGTCGGTTTTACATTCGGTTGCAGCTTGCCCGCAAATCGCCGGCAGCATAGGCACAGCTTCCCACCTTAGTGGAGAGTCGACCCGTGCGCGTTGATTTATGCCATATGCAAACTTCGTTCAAACCGCGAAAACCGGGAAGCGCACGCTGACCTTCAGGCCGGCGCCCCGGCTGCCTTCGGACAGCACGATATCCGCCTTGTGCATGGCGGCAATATCGCGCACGATGGTCAGGCCGAGGCCGCTGCCGTCGGCATTGGCGGCCTGCGACGCCGCCGCCCGGTAGAACGGGGCGAATACCTTGTCGCGTTCCGCCGCAGCGATGCCCGGGCCATTGTCTTCGATTTCCAGCAGGCCGCCGCCATCGCCGTTGCATACGCGCAGGCTGACCTTGCCGCCGGCGGGCGTGTAGCGCAGGGCATTGTCGACCAGGTTGGAGATGAGTTCATGCAGCAGCAGCGGATTGGCCTGCACCGTGACGTCGCCCCCGCCATCAGCGTCGAATTCGAGATCGATGTCCTTGCGCACGGCCTGCAGCGCCAGGTCGAGGCCGACCTGGCGGGCGGCTTCCACCAGCGATACCGGCTGCAGGTCGGCGACGGCTGCGCCATGCTCGGCGCGCGCCAGCGTCAGCAGCCGGTTGGCCAGATGCACCGTGGCATCGGTGGTGCGGGCGATGCTTTCGACGATTTCGCGCATGGCCTTCGGGTCGTCAGCCCGCAGCGCCAGTTCGGCCTGGGTCTTGAGCACGGTCAGCGGCGTGCGCAGCTGGTGCGAGGCATCGGCGATGAAGCGCCGCTGGCCGGAAATGAGAGTCTGCAGGCGCGCCATGTAGCCGTTCATCGCGGCCACCAGGGGACGCACTTCGCGGTGCACCAGGTCGGGATCGAAATTGGACAGGTCGGTCGGCGAGCGCGCTTCCACGTCGGCGGTCAGCTGCATCAGCGGGCGCAGCACGAAACGCACCGCGAACCATGCCAATAGCGCCGCCGCGAGCACCAGCAGCGCCTGGCGCGCCAGGGTGTCGAGCAGGATCTTGCGCGACAGTTCATGCCGGCCTTCCAGCGTTTCCCCGACCTGGATCAGGGCGATGCCGCGCATGGAGTCGTCGTACACCGGCTGGTACAGGGCGGCGATGCGGACCGGCTCCTTGCGGTAGGTGGCGTGATAGAAGTACACCAGTGCCGGATAGGCGTCGGAGCGCGCCGCGTTCCTGGGCAGCGGCGGCAGATCCTCGTAGCCGGACACATGCTCTCCCCTGACGCCGGTGACGCGGTAGTAGATGCGCCCCAGCGTATCGGTCTCGAAACTGTCGAGCGCGACGTAGGGCACGTCGGCCACCACGCGGCCGCCGGCGATGGTGACGCGTTCGGCGAGGGCGCGGGTCGATGCCAGCAGCGAGCGGTCGTAGGCCTGGTCGGCCGCCTCCAGCGCATTGTTGTAGACCGAAACCGCGTCGATCACGACCAGCGCCGCCAGCGGAATGAGCAGCCAGCGCAGCAGCTGCGAACGCAGGCTGCCCAGCGGAGCCCGTTCGGCCGGCTCGGTCATTGCAGTTTTTCTTCCAGCAGGTAGCCCAGGCCGCGCAGCGTGGTGATGGCGACGCGGCCGGCTTCGCCGTCGCCGCGCTCGAGCTTCTTGCGCAGCCGGTGCACGTAGATTTCGATGGCGTCGGTGCTGGCGTCGTCGTCGAGCGCGAACACTTCATCGAACAGTTTCTCTTTCGACACGGCGCGGCCGGCGCGCGTCAGCAGGACTTCGAGCACCGCATGCTCGCGCGGCGTCAGCGCCAGCGGCGCGCCGCCGTAGGTGAACATGCGCGACACCGTATCGAAGGAAAGGGCGCCGCAGGTCAGGGTGACGGCTTCATTGCCCTGCGAGCGGCGCAGCAGGGCCTTGACCCGGGCTTCCAGTTCGGCCAGCTCGAACGGCTTGGGGAGGTAGTCGTCGGCGCCGAGGTTGAGCCCCTGCACGCGCTCGCTGAGTCCGCCGCGCGCGGTCAGCACCAGCACCGGCGTCTTGCTGCCGCGCGCGCGCAGCCGCTTGAGCACCTCGAGGCCGTCCATGCGCGGCAGCGTCAGGTCGAGGATGACCAGCGCGTATTCCTGGGTATGGAGCAGCGCATCGGCATCGGCGCCGTCCATCGCGCATTCGACCGTCAGCCGCGCATCCTGCAGCGCCTTGCTGATCCAGCGCGACAGTTCGGCATGATCTTCGACCAGGAGAATTCGCATGGTGGTGTCTCGATTGAGGAATGAAAGTCGTGCCGGCTGCAGCCGCAGCATCCGCGCAGCCGGCTAAAAGCAAATTGAAAGCCGAATGAAAGCTGCGGCGGTTATATGTTGCTCCGGTTGCTGCAACAGCGGCGGCGCGCGGCGCTGCCTTACAGGCCGCTCATGATACGCATTTCAAGCGGCTTGCAAAAGCTTGCCTGCACGCGATGCGGGATGGCGGGATAATCACGGGCATCATCAACAGCCGAGCTCCAGGCACGGGAGGCGAAGTGAAGGGGAAGCATGCGGGAAAGGCATTGTTCGCGGCGGCGTGGCTGGCCATGGCGGCAGCTGCCATGCCGGCGGCGGCGCGCGGACCGGAGTGCATCGTCCCGGCCAAGCCCGGCGGCGGCATGGACCTGACCTGCAAGCTGGCGCGCAAGGGCCTGAACGCGGTGTCTGCGGCCACCGGAGTCGACCCGGCCTTGCACATCAATTATTTGCCGGGTGGCATCGGCGCCGTGGCCTGGAACTCCATCCTGACGCAGCGGCGCGCCGAAGCCGACACGCTGATCGTCTTTTCCGGCGGTTCGCTGCTCAATCTTGCGCAGGGCAAATACGGCAACGCCTCGGCGGCGGACGTGCGCTGGGTCGCGGCGCTCGGCACCGACTACGGCATGATCGCGGTGCGCAGCGATTCACCCTACAAGACCCTGGCCGACCTGCTTGATGCGCTCAAGCGCAATGCCGGTAAAATCTCGATCGGCGCCGGCGGCACGGTCGGCAGCCAGGACTGGCTGAAGGTCTCCATCATTGCCAGACAGGCAGGCATCCCGCCCAAGAAGCTGCGCTTCGTGGCCTTCGAGGGCGGCGGGGAATCCATCACCGCGCTGCTGGCCGGACATGTGGAAGCGGTGTCGGGCGATGCCTCGGAGGCGGCGCTGTATGCCGCCAACGGCAATCTCCGGGTGCTCGCGGTCATGAGCGACCAGCGCCTTCCGGGCGTGCTGTCCAATGTGCCGACGGCGCGCGAGCAGGGATACGACGTGACCTGGCCGATCGTGCGCGGCTTCTACATGGGGCCGGGCGTCTCCGACGAGCACTACCGCAAGTGGGTGAGCGCCTTCGACAGGATGATGACGGAACCCGGATTCGATGCGCTGCGGGCGGCGCACGGCCTGTATCCGTTCGCGCTCACCGGCGATGCGCTGACTTCCTACGTCCGCAAGACCGTCGACGAGTACGGACGGCAGGCAAAAGAACTGGGGCTCTCGAGATAGCCAATCCGCAAGCGCTCCACGGGCATCCATCCATCATTCTCCCCGCGCGATGCCGTTTCGGCATGCACGCGGCAGGCGCCATCCGCATCCGACTTCAACCAGGCAACAGCAAAGCATCACAACATGGCATTTCTGAACAGGCAGCAACCCTTTCTTCTCGCACTCGGCATCGGATTGCTCGCGGCGGGCCTCTGCGTCTGGCTGCACACGCCGCTGCCCTGGATGATCGGCCCGCTCTGCAGCACCGCGGCGGCCTGCATGGCCGGCTTGCGGCTGACGGCCCCGGTGCAGGTGCGCGAAGGGGGCCAGTGGGCCATCGGCACGGCGCTCGGCCTGTATTTCACGCCCACGGTGGTCAAGGTGCTGGTGTCCTACATCGGCTACATCGCCGCCGGCGTGGCGTTCGCGCTGCTGCTCGGCGCAGTCTGCGCCTGGCTGCTGCACAAGCTCTCGGGCGTCGACCGCACCACCGCCTTCTTCGCGATGGCCGTGGGCGGCGCCTCGGAAATGGCCAGCCAGGGCGAGCGCCACGGCGCGCAGGTCGACCGCGTTGCCGCGTCGCACAGCCTGCGCATCATGATGGTGGTGATCCTCATTCCCTTCCTGTTCAAGTTCGCCGGCGTGCACGGCCTGGACGTGTTCATTCCGGGTGCGCGGGTGGTTGACTATGGCGGCCTGCTGGCATTGATCGTCCTGACCTCGGCCGGAGCGCTGCTGTTCAAGCGCCTGAACTCGCCCAACTCCTGGGTGCTGGGGCCGATGGCGGTGGCGATCGTGCTGACTGCCTCCGGCATCAACCTGTCGGCGCTGCCGGAATGGATGGTGCACCTGGGCCAGCTGTTCATCGGCATTTCGCTGGGCACCCGCTTCACGCCGGAATTCCTGCATACCGCGCCGCGCTATCTGGCCAGCGTGGCCTTGTGCACGCTGGCGGCGCTGGCCATTGCGGCGGCGTTCGCCTTCGGGCTGGCGTCAGTGAGCGGCATTCATCCCGCGACCGCGATCCTCGCCACCTCGCCGGGCGGCATTGCGGAAATGAGCCTGACGGCCAAGACGCTGCAGCTCGGCGTGCCGATCGTGACCGCCTTCCATGTGACGCGGCTAGCGTCGCTGGTCATCATGATCGGCCCGCTGTTCCGCCTCGGGCAGCATCTGCGGCGCGCCAAAAATTAAAAGCGAAGGCAACTGCGGCGCCGCAGCCTGCTCAGTAACCGACGGTGAAGCGGCGGCGCGCATGTTGCGGCCGCTCCATTTCGTCGATCATCGCCACCGCGTAGTCCTCCACGGAAATGCGGCTCTCGCCCTTGGCATCGACCAGCAGCTGATCGCCGCCGAGGCGGAAGCGGCCGGTGCGCTCGCCGGGCGCAATAACGGCCGACGGGCTGAGCATGGTCCAGTCCAGATCCTGTTCCTGGCGCAGCAGCCTGAGCGCCTCGCGCGCGCCTTCGGCGGTCGCCTTGTACTGCGGCGGAAAATCCGGCGTATCCAGCACCTGCAGGCCGGGCGCGACTTCGAGGCTGCCGGCGCCGCCGACCACCAGCAGGCGCGGCACGCGCACCGATTTCGCCGCGCCAAGGATGGCGCGGAAACCCTTGACGTAGTAGCCGAACACGTCTTCCTGCGCATGGCCGCTGAAGGCGCTGATGACGGCCTCATGGCCGCCCAGATGCTCGGCCAGGCTGGCCTGGTCGACCACGTCGGCGGCGACCGCGCGCAGGTTGGCGGCGGCTTGCAGCTTTTCCGGATGGCGCACCAGCGCGGTGACCTGGTGGCCGCGCGCGAGCGCCTCTTTCAGCAGGGCCGAACCGATGAAGCCGGAGGCGCCGATCAATGCGATGTTCATGTCTATCTCCCCAGAAAGTGAATGAAGTAGACACATCATCGCGGAAACAATTGATTCGATAAACGGCTGCAACGATAATTCATTGTTATCGGATTCTTATCAATGAGCTTGCCATGCCACTGCTCGGACAGATCGATCTCAACAGCCTGCTGGTGTTCGACGCGGTCGTCGACAGCGGCAGCTTCACCGCCGCCTCCGAGCGCCTGGGCGTGGCCAAGGCCAAGGTCAGCATCCAGGTCAGCCGGCTGGAACAGGCGATCGGCGCGACGCTGTTCCACCGCACCACCCGCCGCGTCAGCCTCACCGATGCCGGACGCGCGCTTCATGCGCAATGCCGGCCGCTGCACGACGGCCTGGAGCAGGCGGTCGCCCAGGCCGGCCAGGAATCGGGCCAGCCTGCGCAGCTGACCGGCATGCTGCGCATCACCTCGGCGCTCGACCAGACGGTGCTGTCGGTGGCGCCGGCCCTGGCGCAGTTCGCGCGCCTGCATCCGGCGCTGCAGTTCGACCTGCGCGCCGGCGATACGGTGGCCGACCTGGTGGAAGAGGGCATCGATCTCGCGATCCGCTACGGCTGGCTGCGCGACTCCTCGCTGCGCGCGGTCAAGCTGGGCGAATTCTCGCAGTATGTGGTGGCTTCGCCGCAATACCTGGAGCGGCACGGCCGCCCGCGCCGGCCGGAGGATCTCGCAAGCTGCGAATGGCTGGCGCTCAGCCTGCTGCCGACGCCGCTGACCTGGAAATTCACCTCGCGCGCCGGCGAGACGCGCTCGGTGCAGGTGAAATCGCGCATCCGGGTGAATTCACCCGCGGCGCTGCGCGCCCTGCTGCGCGAAGGCGCGGGCGTGTCGGTGCTGGCCCAGCAGAGCGCGGAGGAAGGCATGCGCGAGGGTTATCTGGTGCGGCTGCTGCCGCAGTGGTCGCTGCCGCAGGGCGGCATCTATGCGGTCGTGCCGCCGGGGCGGCACATGCCGGCGCGGGTGCGCGCCTTCATCGACTTCTACCGCGACTATCTCGGGAAAAGCTGACCCGCAATAGCACCTCCGTTACGAAAACGACAGGCGTGCCGGAGGCCATGCGCGCAGGGCCTCGTCGGACGAGCGGCGCGAGGAGAACATGCCGGCCGCCGTCATCTTCAGGCGGTCCAGCGAAAACTGCCTCAGGTGCTGGAACACGCTCTGGTTGATGCCCATGGTGGCCTGCATCACCAGCATGCCGATTTCCGGACGCACCGCGTCCTGCTGTTCGCAGGCGCTCTTCTGCTTCGCCGACCGCGTGCGCGATGCCTGCTCCGACATCGCGCAGCGGAAGGCGTCTTCCAGCGTCAGCTGGCTGGTCTCGCAGGCCAGCGTCCAGCTCTGCGGCTGTCCGGCCTGCGGCTGCAGCACCTGTTCGCGGCAGAAGATGTTGCACAGCCTGATCAGTTCCCTGGCCGGGCGCCCGCTCAGTTTTTCCAGCTGTTCAAGGCTGACCGCGCGCGGCGCGCTGGCCACGAAGTGGCCGAGCAGTTCGGTGACCAGGCAAAGGCGTCCATACAAGGCGCTGTCGCCCAGCAGATATTCGTCAGCGGCGTTCATGCTGCATTCTCCAGTGTTTCGGTTTCAAGTTGCGTGTGGTTCAACAGTGTGGCATCCGACAGGTTCAGCACCGTCGGCAGGGCGGGATCCTTGAGGCAGGCGAACAGCTGCGCGACATCGAGCGCCTGCACCAGCAGGCGGCCTTCATTGGCCTGGATCACCTGCTTGACCAGCAAGCCCTCGGTCATGGCCGTGGCGGCGAAGGGCGTGGGAATGATCTGCGAGACCCGGAATTCCGGCACGCCGTGCAGTTCGTCGACCAGCAGGCCGATGTCCTGCCCGTTGTGCTTGACGACGATTACCTGGCTGCCAGCCTCGATAGGCGCAGGCGCGCCGCGCATCAGGTGGCGCAGGTCGAACACCCAGACGAAATGCCGGCTTTCGCCATGGCGCTGCAGCGCCAGCACGCCGACGCGCTCGGCGCGGCCGCCCATCGACACCGGCGACACTTCGGACGCCGGCAGCGCTTCCATCACCTGCGCCGCGGGTATCGCAAAGAGCATGCCGTCGATGTAGAAGGTCGCGTATTCGATGCCGCCGCTTGCCGTGACGTCGCTTTCGATCACCGCATCCTCGCGGTTGACCGCGCCGCTGCGTTCGCGGACTTCGCCGAAGCTGTCGTAGACCAGGGCAATGACGTCTTCCTTGTAGCCGTCGGAGACCTTGAATTCGCGATAGCCACTGGATACGCTGCAGCCCATGATCGCGTAATGGCCGTCATGCACCACGATGCGCGAGGCGCTGCTGCCGTTGGCCAGCGCCAGCAATTTGGCGTCGACGTCGAGCTTGAGGTCGAGCTGCGCGCCGGCCGGGCGCGAGGGATCGGTGCTGGAAATGACGCGGCCGCGGCGGTCGACGAACAGGGCGGTCATGCCCGCCTTGTCGGCCAGCGCGCCGCGCAGCATGGCCTCGAATTCCGGCTCCGAATCGAACACGATGCCGATGCCGCCGACCACCGTGCTTTCGTTGTGCGGATCGCGGATGGCCGCGTGGTAGATGTAGGTAGGCCGGCCGCCGTATAGCGCCGAGGGCTCGAACGGCGACACGTAATAGTCCTGCTCGCTGCGCAGGGCCAGCACGTTCGACAGGGCGGCGGCGTCGACCGCGGTGCCGACCACCGATGCGCCGTTTTCCGTGTCGTGCGTGCTGGCGATGATGCGGCCTTCGCGGTCGTAGACGAAGATGCGGGTATAGACGGTATAGAGGCGGTTGATGTAATCGAGGATCGCGCCAAGGTTCTGCAGTGTCTCCGTATCCCGTTCGTCGGCGGCGAGCGCGGTGCGCAGTTCCGGCGTCAGCGCCCACCAGCGGCAGTCGTCCGAACGTTCGTACAGATTGCGGTCGAGCAGATCCACCAGCAGGTGCGACACGAATTCGGCATCGCGCAGGCTCGATGCCAGCACGGTTTCGTACAGGTCGCGGATGGACTGCGAAAACAGTTCATTGCTGCGCATGCCGGTTTCGCTGATCTGATCGAGGATGGTCTTGAGCTTCAAGAGCTCTCCGCGCTGGCCGGCGGTCATGACCTGGCCGTTCCAGACCACGCGGCGGATGGTGTCGGCGGCGGTCATGATCTCGAACAGCGGCGGGCAGAAGGAGCGCGCATGCGACAGCAGGCCGTCGGCAATGGCCGGGTCGAGCGTGGACAGGGCATTGGACGCGCCGCCGTGGAAGGCGACATCGACCGGTATCATCACTTGGCCCTGCCAGCCGGGCGGCCCCATATAGCCCTGGTAGCCGGCTGCGGCCAGGGTACGCACCAGGTATTCGCGGCCGCCATGGATCATCAGCCGCGGTTCGGCCGAGCGGTTGACCGGCACGGTGGCGCCGACCGGGATCCAGAGTTCGTCGGCGCTGGCGATGACGCGGTTGTCGCCGTCGAGCAGCAGCATGTTGGCGCGTTCGTCGGCATCGCGATGCGAACGGAAGATGCCGGCCATCTCCTCCTCGAAATGAAAGCACAGGCACAGCACGCCGACCGGCGCGCCGGTATCGGGATGCAGCATGCGCCGCGAATAGACGAGCGCCTCTTTCTTGAGCGGGCGCAGGTCGGTGGCGCGGAAGGTTTCGACATAGCCGTCGGCGGCCAGCGTCTGTCCGATCAGCGGATCGGTGCTGCCCTCGATGGGCGAGGCTTCGTCGATCTGCACCAGCACGTTGCCGGCGGTATCGAGCAGCAGGATTTCATCGTAGACGGTGTATTTGCTGCGGTAGGCGCGCAGGCGGTAGCGGATGGCATCGGTGTTGTCGTGCAGTCCGGCGACGAAGGCGCAGAGTTCGCGGTCGGTGGCGAGAAATCCGACGTCGGCAGTGCGCTCATAGAGGTTGCGAACCACGATATCGATCACATATTGAGCCTTGGTGGCGATCTCGTCGAGCACGTTGCCGACTTTTTCGCTGACCAGGCTGTGCACCAGTTCATGTTCGAGGCGGTTGAAGCCGGCGCGGGTCGCCGCCATGGTGGGAAGGATGGTCTTGGCTTCGACCGGGCAGTTCATCTTGGCCGAGGCTTCGATCATGCGCCACATCAGGTTGAGCTCGCGCAGCGATTGCTCGCAGCGCACCACGTCGCGCATGTAGGGAAGAAAGGTGTCAACAGGTAAGGGTGTGGATACACGCATGGCAGCTGTCCTTGTATTGTTCTTGCACCGCCCGGGACCCGCCCGGGTAGGGAAGGTCCGACGACATTGCGACACAAATTAGTGCGCTGCAACAATCTTGCAATTAATAGGCCAGCCGGGGAATTTCCCTGCCGTTGCGCTCTCCAATGAAGGTTTCGGCCCGGCGTGCATGGTTGCCGGAGCCGAAAGCAACCCGAAGGAGCGTCAAGGAGTGCATAAGCAGGGCTGCCGGCCGGCTGGATTGTTGAGGCAAGCCGGAACGCAGCCCCGAAATGGTGCTTCGATAAAGTTCCCGCAAATTCCCTGCTCGATGTTGGTGCTTGATAAAGAGCGACCAACCGATCTGTTTTTGTGCCCGTTTTGGGAATCCCGTTACACTGGACTTATACTGCAAGTGAATTCGCTATGAAACCTGTTGCACCCGGCACCGTCATTTTCCATCGCCACCGCGGCTATGGCGTCATCACTTCGGTCAATCTGCTGACCGGCTGGGTCGCGGCCCGCTTCGGCGACGAGGTGCGCACGCTCGATCTGAACCTGTCGCATGACGATCTGCAGCATGCCGACGGCGAGCCGATCCGCTTTCGGCGCGATGCGCCCGACCGCATGCCGCATGCGCGGCTGATGGCGATGGTGCGCGAACTGCACCGCGCCGGCTACCAGCGGCTCTACCTGTACAGCTGGCCCAAGCCCTCCGGCCTGCACTGGCGCTGGCATCTCTTCACCGGCCAGCGCAACTGGATCGACCGCGCCTGGCGCGAGGGCTGGTACGGCTCCGGCGCCGATTACAACTTCAATCCGGTACTGGGCTGGGGCGACCAGCCGGGCGCCACCGCCAGGGAACTGGCGTCGGCGTTTGAGCGCTTCGATCCGCAGGGGCTGGCGCAGGCACTCAAGCTGGACGAGGATCACACCGCCTGGTTCGACGCGGTATGCGAAGCGCTGCTGCCGAATTACGCCTATACGCTGGGCTGGGATTACCGCGACGGGCCGGTGCCCGATCACCTGCCGGTGATTCCCGTGCGGCGCGGCGTGCCCGCCTATTCGGGCCCGCCGCTGCCCTGGCCGCCGGGCTGGACCAAGCTGTGGACCGGCGGACGCTCGCTGGTCACGTCCCCGTTCAGAATAAATCCTGCTGACGCCCCCTCCGGCGTCGTTCGTTGATCTGCACGATCGACGTTTCCCTCGGGCCGGCGATG
>Ga0194137_10000866_pt1 | contig 19198 bp, 17 predicted proteins | sample TARM_MetaG_T3_14_FD_134025 | JGI IMG/M metagenome (GOLD analysis project Ga0194137, IMG submission 134025) | Freshwater microbial communities from Pennsylvania, USA, analyzing microbe dynamics in response to fracking - TARM_MetaG_T3_14 (version 2) | ecosystem: Environmental > Aquatic >... | reverse complement strand
CATGCCCTGCGGTGCATATCCGGCACCGGTCAGATAGATCAGCCCCATCTGGTCCGCTTCTCGTTCATCCTGCCGGCTGTAGTTGAGCATGGCGCTCTGGGCGGCAGCCAGCGAGCCGACAGCCAGACCGGGGCCGGTACTCCCCCCTCCGATGAACATACCCGCCAGTGCTCCCGCGAGCCCCATCAATTGCGTCTTTTTGGCCTTGGCTATGCGTCCGGTAATGTGCTGCTGGGTTATATGCGCAAGTTCGTGCCCCATGATACCGGCCAGTTCAGACTCGTTTTCCAGTTCCAGCAACAGTCCGGTGTGCACGAAAAGATATCCGCCGGGAACGGCGAAGGCGTTCAGGGAATTGTCCAGAATGACATTGCCCTCGAACTTGTAAGGCTGCGGCTTCATGTCTGTCTGCAGGCGCTTGATGATGTCGTTGATATAGGAGACCACTTCGGGATCTTCTATGAGAGGCATGCGCGACTTGATGAGCACGCTGAACTTGCGGCCGAGTTCCAGTTCATCCTTCAGCGAGAAGTCTTTGAAGAGATCGGAAATGTCTGCACGGCTGGCCTGCAGGGGAGTGAGAATCACCATGGCCAGCACGAGGAGCTGGATAAGTGACCGCCGCCACCGGACGGATGTCCGGCGGCAGCGGGTGAAGGCATGAGCCCGGATTGTTTTCATGTGTTTCCTAGAGCACGTCCCACACGGCACCGGCGGGGGTGTCCCGCACGTCCACACCGAGATTGGTCAGCTCTTCGCGCAGGGAGTCTGACAAGGCAAAATCCTTGGCCTTTCTTGCTTCCTGACGCTGTACGATAAGAGCTTCCACTTTGGCGGGGTCTATGCCTTTGCGAGCCGCTCTGCACAGTTTGAGATCGTTGAGAAACGCCCCGGCTTCCAGCGCGAACAGTCCGAGAATGCCGGACCACTGGGCAAAGGCTTCCAGAGCCTGCTCGAACAGGGCGCGTGCCCCTTCCGACTTACGCAGGTTCTTGTCTTCCGTCACGCGGTTGATGAGACGTACTATGGTAAACACGTGCCCAAGGGCAGCCGCTGTGTTCATGTCGTCCGCCATGGCAGTGTGCCACGCGGCGAGGCTTTCGTTGAACTCGGTGGTGATGTCCGCAGGCAGGTCGGCCTTGCTCCATTTGGTGCGGGCCAGTTCTTCTGCCAGCTGCGCCTTGGTTTCGTATATGCGCTTCAGGTTCTTTTCCGCATCGTCCATGACTTCAAAGGTGAAGTCGATGGGGCTGCGGTAATGCTTGGTAAGCAGGATGAAGCGCAGAGTTTCCGGCAGGTAGTTTTCCAGAATGTCGCGGATGGTCTTGAAGTTGTTCAGCGACTTGGACATCTTTTCAGAATCAACCTGCACGAAGCCGTTATGCACCCAGTAGCGGGCCATATGGTCGCCGGTGGCTGCCTCGGTCTGGGCTATTTCATTTTCATGGTGCGGGAAGATGAGGTCAAGCCCGCCGCCGTGGATATCCAGCGGCAGGGGCATGTGCTTTTCGCTCATGGCCGAGCATTCGATATGCCAGCCGGGACGGCCGTTGCCCCAGGGGCTTACCCAGTGCGGTTCGCCGGGCTTGGCGGACTTCCACAGGGCAAAGTCCAGCGGATCTTCCTTTTCTTCGCCCGGAGCGATGCGTGCGCCGGAGCGCATTTCATCCACGTCACGGCCGGAGAGCTTGCCGTATTCGGGGAAGGCGCGAACCCGGAAGTACACGTCACCTGAAGGGGTGGAATAGGCCTTGCCCTTGGCGATGAGGTCTTCGCACAGGGCGATCATTTCGCCGATGTGCTGGGTGCACTTGGGTTCAATGTCCGCGCGCAGCACGTTCAGCCTGTCCATGTCTTCGTGGAAGGTCCGGATGTACTTCTCGGCCACCTCGGTGCTGGAAATGCCTTCCTGATTGGCGCGGTTGATGATCTTGTCATCCACGTCCGTGAAGTTGCGGGCAAAGGTCACATCCATGCCTATGCTGCGCAGGTAGCGCACCAGCACGTCAAATACCACGGCAGAGCGGGCATGACCGATATGGCAGAGATCGTAGGCGGTAATGCCGCATACGTACATGTTGACCTTGCCGGGAACGGCGGGAACAAATTCTTCTTTCTTGCGGGTAAGCGTATTGTACAGTTGCATGAATCGGCTCTTATTTGGCGTCGATGAGGTCGATGCGGCGCTGGTGTCTGCCGCCCTCGAAGGGCGTTTCAAGGAAGATGCGGGCCAGTTCCATGGCCACTCCGGGGCCGGTTACGCGTTCGCCGAGGCAAAGCACGTTGGCATTGTTGTGCTGGCGTGTGGCACGCGCGTGAAATTCGTTGGTGCACAGGGCCGCGCGGATACCTTCATGCCTGTTGGCAGCCATGGACATGCCGATGCCGGTGCCGCAGATGAGAATGCCGGGAATGCTGTCGCTCAAAACCTTGCGGCAGACCTTGTGGGCAAAGTCGGGATAGTCGCAGCTGGAAGCGGCGGCAGGACCGAGGTCTTCGACCGTGTAGCCGTGGCCGTTAAGGTAGTTGACGAGAACCTCTTTGAGGGCGAAGCCCGCGTGGTCGGAACCGATGCAAACGATCTTGCTCATGATAACCTCTTATATGATGCCGTTATGCGGCGTAGGTGTTGCGCTTGGTGGCCTGTTCGCGAACTTCAGCCTGTTCCTGTTCCATCCGCAGGCGGACGATTTCCTCTTCGAGGAACTGCACCTGACGGGCAGAGCGGATCATGTCGAACGAGGGGGCTGCGGGTTCCTCTCCGGTTCCGGCAAGGTGGGCAGCCGTGTGGCGGCCGAGCTGGGCGCATTCCTGATCGAGGCGCTTTTCAAGCTGGCGTACTTCAAAGCGTCTGCCAATGCCTGCGAGCATGAGGCGGATTTCTCCGAGCCATACCCTGAATCCGAAACGCAGGTTTTCCATCACGCCTGCACAGGTTGCCTGATCTTGTCCGGTGGAATGTTCGGCGGCCATACTTTCCTCTCTGCAATATGTTGCGCTGCGGGCTAGTTGTCCGGCAGCGGTTTGATCTGAGTGCCTTCCGGCAAATCCAGCTTGAGCTGCTGTGCTGCGAAGGGTTCGTCCAGCGGGGTGCGTTCCTTTATCAGCAGCACTGCGGTCCTGTCCGTGCCGAGGGCAATGGAAAACTTGCCGGGCAGAGTCGGGTCGGTTTCATCAAAGTTGTTCATGGAAAGTACCATGCGCTTGTCACCGGTGCCGACGCTCCACTCGGTGGGGCGACCTTCGGGAGAGAGCTTCAATACGCCTTCCACGGCTTCGGAGCCGTCATGCCCGTGGCTTACGGCTGAAAGAGTGTAGGCAAAGCCGCCTTCCGGCACAAGGTCGACATACAGGTATTTTTCCGGAAACACCTTCGTGAATCGTCCTGCCATGAGGTGGCCGAGATCGCTTATGCCGAAGGGAACAGGCAGGCCGAGACGGAGCAGGGCGCTGCCGCTGTTGTTGTTCACGAAAGCTCTGCCTTCGCGCGGGTCATAGGCAATGAAGGAATGGGTATCCTGTCGGATGAGGGCAAGTGTTTTGCCCACTCCGGCTTCTATATCCATGCGCACGGGAGCTATGCCGTTGCCCCATGCGCGAAGCACGAGCCTGTGGCCTGAATCCGGCGTGGAATAACGCAGCGAGGCGTTTATGCGGAACGGTCCGGCCTGTTCTGCACGGGTTTCGGCATCGGCCACATAGCGCTCCCACAGTTCCTGTGCCTTGGTCTGCACAGCGGGGTCGGTAATGTGGGCGGGTACCTGAGCCTGGCGGGTGGCGCAGCCCGAAAGAAGGGCAACTGCAAGCAGCAGCATGACGGGGGCACGCTGCAGCATGGTACGAAGGCTGGTCATGGTTAAATGCCCCGGAGCTTCTTTTTCAGTTCGTCAGCGTTCTTGGGATCAAGCTTGAGAGCCTCACGGTATCCCTTGCGGGCATCCGACTTGCGCCCCATGGCTTTGGCAATGTCACCATAGTGTTCCCATATGATGGGGTCTTTGGCGCCAAGTTCAATGGTGCGGTTAATGGCTTCCCATGCCTGCTCCAGATTGCCGAGCTTGAAGTGCACCCATGCGAGGGAGTCTACCATGAAAGCCTTTTCGGGTTCCTGCTTGAGGGCGGACTCGATGAGCACAAGTGCCCGGTCAAGATCCTGTCCTTTGTCAGCAAGCGAATAGCCCACGTAGTTCAGTGCTTCGGGATGTTCGGGGTCGTGCGAGATGACCTCTTCCATCACTTCCAGTGCCTTGTCTCTTTCACCTGCGAGGTCATAGACGGAGCCGCGGGTGAAGAGCAGTTCGGTATCGTTGGGCCAGCGCTTGAGCGCCTTGTCCAGAGCTGCGTGGGCTTCGTCAAAGTGCTTCAGGCTTGCCTGCAGGTCGATGAGCATGTCCCAGAATTCACGGTCGGCGGGGTCGGCCTTTATGCCCTGTTCGAGCAGGGTTACGGCTTCGTCATAGCGCTTGAGTTCAAACAGCATGTGGGTGCGGAAGCGTATGCTCTTGCTCCACAGGCGGTCATGATCGGGAATATTTTCAAGCAGGCTGATGGCACCGGGAAGATCCTTGTCATTATTGAAGGCGATAAGGGCGAGATGGAAGAATACCTCGGCCGGAGGATTGGACATCTCGGCCAGCGGAATAAGCAGTTCGCGTGCCTGTTCCGGAAAGCCTTCGTCGATGAAGATGGTTGCCGCCTGCAGGGAAAAGCTCATGTCCTCGGGGCCTTCCTTGGCAATGGAAAGCGCCTTTTCGGGGTGGTTGAGCTTGAGGTTCAGGGTGATCAGCCTGAGCCATACTTCCTGTCCGGTTTCACCGAGCTCGATGATGTGCTCGTAGGTCTTTTCCGCGGACACGTAATCCTTCATCAGTTCGTAGACATAGGCAAGTTCCGCCCACGCTTCGACGAATTCGGGTTCCGTCTGAACGGCCTTCTTGAGCTCGGTCTGCGCGTCCTTCAGCTTCTTCAGCTGCACATAAGCGCGGGCCAGATAGTAACGGGTGACAGGGTCGTTCCTGGTAGAGGACTTCTGGCGGAGCAGGTCTGCCGCTTCCTGAAACAGGTTGTTGGAAAGAAGGAGCTGGCCGAGCTGCTGACGGGCTTCGCCGTTTTCAGGGTGCTTGCTGATGTACTCCTTGAGCAGTGAAACGCTTTCGTCTATGCGCTTTTCGCTCAGGTAGGTTTCTGCAAGCAGCATGGTCAGGTCGAAGTGGTCCGGGTAGTTCTCAAGGCCGCGTTTGGCGATATCGCGGGCCAGAGTTACTTCCTTGCGCTCGGTATAGAAACGCGCTGCATCCACATAGACATCCGCAGACGGGCTGAGATTCAGCAACTGGCGGATGGCTTCCGTACCCATGCGCAGGTCGTTGTTCTTCGCGGCTTCGTTGAGGACAAGGTAATAGTACACCTTGGCCGCTTCGGGAGTCATGGGATAAGCCGCCGGCTTTGCAGGTTCTGCCACGGGCTGCTGCTTGGCGCAGGCGCCGAGAAACAGACAGGCGAAGATGAGAACCGCCGCGCGGGCAAGGGGCCCCGCCGAATGGCGAACTTTGCTGCGATATTTTGATGGTGAGGCGGAGGACATATCAGGGGGTACCTTGCTCTATCGGTTGATCCAGTCTTTGGAGAAATCCTTGATTTCACGGAACAGGTGGTCGCGGAGCTTCTGGAGAAGTCTCGCTTCTATCTGGCGGACACGTTCACGGGTAATATTGTACTTTTCGCCGATTTCCCTGAGGGTAATAGGGTCTTCTGAAAGTAGCCTGCCATGCAGAATTTCCAGTTCCTTGTCATTGAGCTTGGGCTCTATAGTTTTGATGTGCTCCTTAAGCATAGTGCCTAATTCGCTGTTTGCAAGCATATCTTCAACGCCGGGGCCAAGGGCGGGAAGGAAGTCCATGCGAGTGGCGGTGGAGCCGTCTTCGCCGACGGGCAGATCCAGTGACATGTCGCTGGCGTCCAGCCGTTGCTCCATCTCGATGATCTGCTCCTCTGATACGTTAAGGCGCTCGGAAAGCATGGCGGAATCGGGCACAAAGCCCTGCGCCATGAGGCGTTGTCTTTCCTTGTTCAGGTTGTAGAACAGCTTGCGCTGCGCCTGCGTGGTACCGATCTTCACCAGCCGCCAGTTATCCATGATGAACTTCAGGATGTACGCCTTGATCCAGAAGGACGCATAATAGGAAAACTTGATGCCCTTGTCCGGGTCAAACTTGTGTACCGCACGCATGAGCCCCACGTTGCCTTCCTGAACAAGGTCGAGCACGTTCTGCATCCAGCGGCGCTGAAAGTCCATGGCGATTTTCACTACAAGGCGCAGATGCGAAGAAACAAGGCGGAATGCCGCGTCCTGATCGCCTTCGTCCAGTACCTTGCGGGCCAGCTGAAACTCTTCATCCGGCTTGAGCAGCGGAAATTTGCTTATTTCCCGCAGGTAGAGGTGCAGGGAGTCCCGGGTGGCGGATTTTCCCGGAACCGAAGAGCCTGAGACGGCAGGCAGGCTGGCATCCAGAATAAAATCGTCTGTCTCATCCTCATCCAGGTCTATAACGTCCTCATCAAGGTCAAGGCTTTCTTCTTCCTCTTCCTCATCGGCGCCGTCCAGAACCTCTATGTCCTGCTCTGTATATTTCTTAGGAGTGTCGTCCTTGCCGGATTCACTTTTTCTGGTCATCGTATATCTTTGCGGTAAATTTAGGTCTGTTCATGCAGTGGTGCGGACCATGCCCGTTACCATCTGTCAAGGTAGGTCAGCATGCCGGAAAAAACCTTTTCCGACAAGGTATCACGCCCGAATGGTATAGTTTTTGTTTGTCCTTTTCAATGTTTTTCAGTAGACCAGAGCGGACTTGTCCTTACACCGTGCGCCCGCAGGGGCCTTGCCGTCAGGCGTTTTTTCGGATTGTAACGTTCGTTTGAGGAGCATCAGGTGGCAGATTTCAGAAGAGCCTTGCAGGAAGGCCGGTTCGTTTTTTTTGACGGGGGAATGGGAACCATGCTGCAGGCCCGCGGTCTTACCGCCGGTGTCAGCCCCGAAGTGTGGTGTCTGTCCAATCCTGATGTGCTCAAGGGTATTCACCTTGACTATGCCCGCGCGGGCGCCAATGTTCTGACTACAAATACTTTTGGCGGCACCCGTTTCAAGATGCCTGCCGATATTGATATCGCGGATTTCAACCGTGCCATGGCCAATGCGGCCAGAAGGGCGGCGGATGAAGCGGGCGGCAATGTGTTTGTCGCCGGTAGCGTAGGCCCCACCGGACATTTTCTCAAGCCCCTCGGTGATCTTACCTTCGAGGAGCTTGTTGAGGGATACAAGGAGCAGATGCGCGGCCTTGTGGACGGGGGCGTGGACCTCCTCCTCATGGAGACGCATTTCGACATTGCCGAACTGCGTGCCGCCATTGTTGCCGCCCGTGAGGTCTGTTCGCTGCCCGTTGGTGCTTCCATGACCTTTGAGAACGGGGTAAGCCTTACCGGCACCTCGCCTGAAGTGTTTGTCGAGACCGTTGCCAACATGGGCGTGGACCTTGTGGCCACCAACTGCAGTGCCGGTCCCGAGCAGATGGTTGCCGTGGTCGAGCAGATGCTGGCGGTTTCACCTGTTCCCGTGCTGGTCATGCCCAACGCGGGCCTGCCTGAACTGGACGCGTCGGGCAACACCGTGTTCCGTCTCAATCCCACCTCCTTTGCCGAACAGACGCGCAAGTTTGCGGAAATGGGCGTGCGTTGCATGGGCGGCTGCTGCGGCACCACCCCCGACCATATCGCGGCGCTGTGCAAGGCCGTGGCCGATGTGCCCTGCAAGCCGGTTGAAGACCGTTCCTCCGGTCTTGTTGTCACCTCGCGTGCCTCGCTGGTGCGTTTTGGTGCCAGGTATCCCGTGCGCATCATTGGTGAGCGCATCAACCCCACGGGCAAGAAGCAGCTCATTTCGGAATTGCAGAACGGCCAGTTCACCACCTGTATGATGTTCGTGCAGGAACAGCTGGACAGTTATGCTCCCTTGCTGGACGTGAACGTCGGCGCACCCATGGTTGATGAAACCGTGCTGCTGCCCGAACTGATCCAGCGCATTGTGGCGCAGCATCCCGTGCCGCTGGCTGTGGATACCTCCAATATGGACGCCCTTGAAAAGGCGCTGACCGTGTATCCCGCTTCGCCGCTGGTCAACTCCATCAGCGGAGAACCCGGCCGTATGGAACGACTCGGTCCCTTGTGCCGCAAGTACGGTGCACCTTTTATCCTGCTGCCTCTCAAGGGCAGAAAGCTGCCTGTTGCGGCCTCCGAGCGTATCGCCATCATTGAAGAGCTGCTTGCGCAGGCCGATTCGCTCGGTATTCCGCGCAGGCTCATCATGGTCGACGTGCTGGCTCTTGCTGTTTCCTCCAAGGCCGAGGCCGCCAGAGCCTGCCTTGAAACCGTGCGGTACTGTACCGATACCCTCGGCCTGCCCACGACCATAGGACTCTCCAACATTTCCTTCGGCCTGCCCGCACGCGGGCTGCTGAACAGCACCTTCCTCACCATGGCAGCGGCTTCCGGCCTTTCTTCGTGTATTGCCCATCCCGGCAACGCGCGTATCCGCGAAGCGCTGGCTGCGGCAGAAGTTTTGCTGAACCGCGACCCCAATGCGGAGCGTTTTATCGCCGATTATGCCGAATGGAAGCCCGGCAACACTGCTGTTATCGGTGGTGGCGTGGTTTCCGGCGGTGCGGCCACCACTGCCTTTGAAGCAGTGGTGAAAGGTGACAAGGATAACGTCATCGATCTTATCCGCAAGGAACTTGAAGCCGGTGTCACCCCCTTTGATGTGGTGAACCGCATGCTCATCCCCGCCATTACCGAGGTGGGTGACAAGTATGAACGGAAGGAATATTTTCTGCCCCAGCTGCTGCGTTCTGCCGAAACCATGCAGCACGGTTTTGCCCACCTCAAGCCCATGCTTGAGGACGAGGGCGGCGCCACGGTAAAGCCCACCATCATCATGGCGACTGTGGAAGGGGATATTCACGACATCGGCAAGAACATAGTGTGTCTCATGCTCGGGAACCACGGCTTCAACGTTGTGGACCTCGGCAAGGACGTGAAGGCGCAGACCATTGTGGAAGCCGCTGCAGAGCATGGTGCCAAGCTCATCGGGCTTTCGGCACTCATGACAACGACCATGGTGCGCATGCAGGATACCATTGATCTTCTGCGTGAACGCGGCATGCATGATGTGAAGGTCATGGTCGGCGGCGCTGTTGTAACACAGGCCTTTGCAGACGCCATTGGTGCGCACGGTTATTCGCTGGATGCCGTTGCCGCCGTACGCCTTGCCCAGAATCTCGTTGCTGCATAAGGCAAACCGGGAGCTGAAAATGATGAATATGTTTGGCGGCACGATCCGCCGGGTATCTTTATTTCTGTCCGCCGCGTTGCTGACCGTCCTTCTGGCGGGTGCAGCCGGTTCCGTTGCTGCAGCAGGCATTACCGAAGTGGGTGCTGCCGACCTGCTCAAGATTATCAGGGCGGAGCGGGGCAAGGTTGTGGTCATCAATTTCTTTGCATCGTGGTGCCCGCCCTGCAAAGAAGAGATTCCCGACCTTATTGCACTGCGTGGCAGAGTGGATGCTGCGGACATGACGCTCATAGGCGTTTCCGTGGATGAGAATCCGAAGGAGCTTGAAGCCATGGCCGGCAAGTATGACTTTAACTATCCGATTTACAGGGCCGTTAACGATCTGCCGTTAGTGTTTGCCATTTCCTCCATCCCCCGTCTGCTTATTTATGACAGGAACGGAACGCTCGTCATCGACCATATCGGACTCGCCGATCCCTCGGCGCTCACCTCCAAGATTGAGGAACTCAAGGCAAACTAGATGGCCGGACCCTATATTCGCAAAGCCCGCATGCAGGATGTGAAGGCTATTCACAAGCTGCTCATGGAATGTTCCGGACAGGGGCTTCTGCTTCCCAGACCGTTGAATCAGCTGTATGGCCATCTGCGCGAGTTTTTTGTCGTTGACCCCGACGACGGTTCGCCCATTGTGGGATGTTGCGGGCTGGCCATCGCGTGGGATAATCTGGCAGAAGTGCGCTCGCTTGCAGTAGATGAGCGCATGCGCGGTGCGGGATTCGGACGCAAGCTGGTGGATGCCTGCCTGAGCGAAGCTGTTACGCTGGGTATTTACAAAGTCTTCACTCTCACCTATCAGGACAACTTTTTCAGAAAGATGGGGTTTGTCGAGGTGACGAAGGATACCTTGCCGCAGAAGGTGTGGGCGGACTGCATCAACTGTCCCAAGTTCCCTGAATGTGATGAGATCGCCATGCAGATTGAGCTGTAGCCCTGCATGCGCATAGGATGTATATTATGCAAGTGAAAGAATTGAAGGTCTTGTATAGCGAAGAAGCTATCGCGGAAAGATTGCGCGCTCTTGCTGATCAGATCAACAAGGATTATGAAGGAAAGGATTTGGTGGTGGTGTGCGTGCTCAAGGGCGCGTTCATGTACTTCTCCGACCTCGTCAAGCTGATTACGGTGAGCCCGGAAGTGGATTTTGTCCGCTGCGCCAGCTACGGTAAGGGAACGAGCAGCACCAAGACCATTTCCTTTACAAAGGATCTGGAAGTGTCCATTGAGGGTAAGCACGTGCTCATCGTGGAAGATATAGTGGATACCGGTCACACTATGGCGTTCCTGATCAAGCAGCTCGAGGCTCGCGGTGCCGTGAGCATTCGACTGACTGCCATTGTGGACAAGTTCGAGCGCCGCGAAGTGGATGTGACTGTGGACTACCCCGGCTTTACGTTGCAAAAAGGGTTCATTGTCGGTTATGGCTTGGACTATGCTGAAAAATATCGTGAACTTGGTGCCATATACGAAGCCGTAGTAGAATAGGGTCGCACTCGGGTTCCGGACAATTGCGATCATTCTGCGGCAAAGCACCACAGGAAAAACAATGCATGTAACTTGTCCCAATTGTTCAACAAAATACAATCTTCCTGACTCCATGTTCAAGCCGGGGGCCAAGGCTCGCTGCACTGTGTGCAAGCACATGTTCCCCCTGGCAGGAGAAAAGGCGACTCCCAGGCATGAGGAGCCTGCCCGTAGCAGGGACGATGATTCTTCTCTTGAAGATATTCTCGGCAGCCCGGATTCCGGATTCGATCTGGACGCCCCTGCACAGAAGAAGAGCAAGGGGAAGACCAAGGATAAGGGCAAGGGCAAAAGCAAGGTTGGCCTTGTTATTGTTCTGCTCGTCGTCCTGCTCGCCGGAGCAGGGGCAGGGGTGTATTTCACCATGCCCGACCTGTTCGGCAAGCTCGGTCTGTTCGGCAATGCCACGGCTGAGGCTCCCAAGACCTCTGCCAACGGTTCCGACGAGGTTACCGTTACCGACAACATAAAGAATCTGGCTCTCAGAAACGTGCGCCAGTACTACCAGCCTAACGAAAAGGTCGGGCAGCTCTTTGTTGTTGAAGGTAAGGTGGTGAACAACTTCAACGTTCCCAAGGAACTGGTCAAGGTTGAGGTTACATTGTTTGATACGAACAACGTGACCATAACCAGCAAACAGCAATACTGCGGCATTACCGTTTCGCTTTTCCAGCTGCAGGTGCTCGGGCAGCAGGAGCTGGAATCCGCTCTTAACAACAAGATCGAGATTCTGACCAACAACACCAATATCCCCCCCGGAGGGGAAGTGCCTTTCATGGTGGTGTTCTATAATCCCCCGGCATCTGTTTCCGAGTTCGGGGTCAAGGTCATAGAAGCGAAAGATCCGCCAAAGAAATAACAACGGATTTTTGTGAAAACAAAAGAAGTACATATCTGTTCCGCCTGCGGGGCTAACGCCCCGCAGTGGCGGGGACAGTGTCCAAAGTGCGGGGAGTGGAATACTCTGGAAACCCGGGTTGTCCATAAGGACCAGGGTAAGCAGAGAATGTCCGCTCCCTCGTCGTTTCAGGCTTCGCGCATCATGCCCCTGCAGGATGTCACGGATGAGCGGGATGAACCCTTCGGCACGGGCATGGAGCAGCTTGACCGCATTCTCGGCGAGGGTCTTGTCCCCGGTGCGGCTCTGCTCATTGGCGGTGAGCCCGGCATAGGCAAATCCACTCTGTTGCTGCAGGTGGCCGGTGCTGTTTCGAGCTCCGGCAAGCAGGTGCTGTATCTTTCGGGTGAAGAAACCCTTGCCCAGCTCAAGGGCAGGGCAGAACGGCTTGGCGCGCTCTGTCCCAAGCTGACGGCTGTTTCCACCTCCCGTCTTGATGATGTGTTGCCTGCGCTGGAAGGGGATTCTCCTCCCGACCTCATCATCGTGGACTCGGTGCAGACGCTTACCTCCCTGCGGGCTGACGGCCTGCCCGGCAGTGTGAGTCAGGTGCGCGCTGTTGCCACGGAACTGATTGAAGCATGCAAGCGCGGCGGTATTACACTGCTTCTTGTGGGCCATGTTACCAAGGACGGACAGCTCGCAGGGCCCAAGATGCTCGAGCACATGGTGGACACCGTCATTTCGCTCGAGGGTGACAGACGGCAGATGTACCGCATGTTGCGCGTATTCAAGAACCGTTTCGGCCCGAATCAGGAGCTGCTGGTCTTCGAGATGGCGCAGCAGGGCATGTGTATAGTTGATGATCCCTCCACATATTTTCTCGGTGCCCGCGACCCCGCTCTTTCAGGCACAGCCGTTGTCCTGGCGGTGGACGGGCAACGCCCCTTTGCCGTGGAAGTGCAGGCTCTCGTGAGCCGCAGCTATCTGGCCATACCCCGCCGCACAGGGCTGGGGTTTGACGTGAACCGCCTGCACCTGCTGCTGGCCGTGCTTGAAAAGCGTCTGCGGCTCAACTTCGGACAGGTGGATATCTATGCCAAGGTCGGCGGCGGCATGCGCCTGCAGGACCCGGGCATGGACCTTGCCCTTGTGGCTGCGGTGCTTTCCTCCTTCTACGATATTCCGCTGCCGGAACGCTCCGTGTTCTGGGGCGAGGTAGACCTCAACGGGCAGGTGCGCCCTGTGGCAGGGCAGGACGTGCGGCATTCGCAGGCTCTGCGCCTCGGCTACAAGCCGGTCTTCCATCCCGGCGGCAACGGAAACGGCGGGCTGGATACCATCCTTTCCCTGCAGGAAGCTCTTTTCAGGCGGTCCTGATCATGTCTTTTTGCAGGTTGTCCGCCGTTCTGACCCTGCTTTTGCTTATTCACGGACTATCATCCTCTTGTTTGGCCGCTGAACCTACGTTGCTGTTGCAGAATGTGCGTCAGTATTCTCTTGCATTGCAGGATGAGACAAAGGTGATAGTGGTTGAAGGACAAGTAAGGAACAATACCGGAACCACCGTGCCGTACATCGGGGTTTCTGCAGTTTTCTTTGATGAATCCGGCGCTGTTGTCGGTATCATGAGACAGTTGTGCGGCAGGATTTATTCTGTGGACGAACTGCAACAGCTGACTTTTCAGGGCGTCATCTCCCGCACCAGAATGACGCACCATTTGCATGACGGGCCGCCTCCTGTTATTCCTGATGATACGATTCCGTTCATGGTTGTTTACACGGGTGAGGAACTGCCTCATGAATTCAGCGTATCGGCCTATGTTCTGGATTTGGGAACGGAAAGATAATGTTCTGTAAATATGCATTTCTGTTTTGACAGCCTGTTTCCGCAAGTTGTAGAGTTTTTTGTTCGAAATGCGGCAGTGGTGGTTGCCTGAAATGATTGCGAAAAAGGGGGGTATGGCTGCTGTAGAATCTATTTGCGGACGCCATGCTGCAACGGAGCGTTGATGCTTGATTCCTGTTTTTCCAGAATGCGCAAGGTGGGAGCCGGTCTCGGCAAGGTTGTCTCCTCCCGTGAAAATGATTTCCTCGACCTTGGCCAGCGGCTGCACGATGCTTCGGCTCAGGCGGACGGACTGGTTGAGAATGCCCGTGAGCTTGTCGACTCCACCGTAGGAGAAATTCTCGAGGAAGTTCTGAAGCAGATGGAGGAAAAGACCGGAGTCCTCCATACCCTGACCGGACGTTCTTCTTCGACAGATGTGGATGATTTTACAATCATTCGTCATCATTTGGTTGATCTGCTCAAACTTCTGGACAACTACGGGCGAGTGGTCCGCACCCTGCAAATGTTGTCCATCTCCACACGTATAGAGAGTGCCCGCCTCGGCACCGACGGCAGAGGATTTAACACGCTCGCCGACGATGTGGAAAAACTGGCTACCAAAATCGTGGAATATTCCACAACCATCAGAGTTCATGTGAGTGCCCTTGATGCACTGGCGGCAACTGCTGCCGAGCGCATGCACGACATACAGACAACGCAGGCCGAATATTCCACCCGGATCACCGGGCAGGTGCAGGAGAATCTCGCTTCACTCCACATTTATGGACAACGCCTTTCAGGTGTTTCCTCCGATCTTTCCGAATCTTTTTCCGGTATTCAGGACAGCATGGGCAGTGTTGTCGCTTCCATGCAGTTCCACGATATTGTCCGCCAGCAGGTGGAGCATGTGGAAGAAGTGCTGTCGGATACCGTTGACTTCATGCAGGGCGAAGCCGATGTGCGCGATCATTCGGAAATATACGGCTGGATTCGCTCCATCAACGCTGTTCAGTGTTCCCAGCTGGAGCATGCGCGTAATAATTTTATGCATGCGGTTGATTCCCTCAGAAATGAGGTGCTGGCCCTTGCCGGTATCGTTGAGGGTGTTTCCGGTATCGTGGAGGAGGCTCACGGGGGCAACGGGGCCAAGTCGCCTCTGGAAGCCATGAGCGAAGCTGTTGCAGCCCTTGCCGATCATTTTGCCCAGCTGGCCCGCGCAGGAGAGGAAGTCGGCGAGGTAATGGTCTCCGTGGTCAATACCGTCGCCGAGATGACTGCTTTTCTTGAGAATATTGAAGATGTTGGCGCCGAGATTGAACTTATCGCGCTCAACGCCAGCATCAAAGCTGCGCATACCGGTGATATGGGCAAGGCGCTTGGGGTTCTGGCGCTGTCCATACAGAACTTATCCAAGGACGCGGGCGGCCAGACTCTGTCCATATCGGACAAGCTTCATGCTATTTCTCGCGTGGCTGATTCCCTGCGCGACCATGCCGCAACCTATCTTGATACTTCACAGGCCAGGGCCATGACGGGCGAACTGGATGGCTTCATGGAGCAGCTCAGGTTCGTGGACACGAAAGGGGGCGGGCTGCTGGAGAGTATCCGGAGTGATTCGGTGCGGCTTACCGCAACGCTCATGGGGCTTGCCCAGGGCATTACGGTTGACGAGCATGTGGGGAATGCGCTTCTTGCCGCATGCCGTGAGCTGGAAAGCCTTGTGGAACAGCTGCCTTGTGGAGAGGGGGATGCCCCGCTGTCATTGCCCCGGCCGCTCAGGGATATTCTGGATAGATATACCATGGAGAGCGAACGCAACGTGCACCGGTCCGCCCTTGGCGATACCGGCAGTGGCGGAATTGACCTCTTTGATGATTCTGATAGCAATGTTGAATTGTTTTGACGGTTGAGGAAAAACGCGGGAGCCATGAGCGTCCGGAAGTGCAGCCGGAGCTCCGTTTTTCTGCGGTCGGGATGCGTTGATATGGCTCTGTGGATGCTGCATCTGCACCATCCGCATTTCGGGGGCGTTTTTTAAACTAGTACATATGTTATGAAATAATTGCTGTGAGGGATACGCTGTGACTAAGACTATAATGACGGTGGACGATTCGGCCAGTGTCCGTCAGATGGTGTCTTTGACGTTGAAGAAGGCCGGATACAACGTTGTAGAGGCCCGTGACGGCAAGGATGCCCTGGCGAAAATGACAGGCCCTGTGCATATGGTGATTACCGACCTGAATATGCCGAACATGGACGGTATTTCACTCATAAAGGGAATACGGGCTTTGCCGTCTTACAAATTCATTCCCATTGTCATGCTGACAACGGAATCGCAGGCTTCGAAAAAGCAGGAAGGTAAGGCGGCCGGGGCTACAGGCTGGATAGTCAAGCCGTTCAAGCCCGAGCAGCTTGTGGATGTTGTGAAGAAGGTCTTGCGTTAGGTGCTTCGGTGCTGTTGTTTTTCTCCCGTGCACTGTTAAAGGGATGCGGTTATGCTTGATGACGTGAATGCGCAGGCGTTTCGCGAAGAAGCGCAGGAACTTCTGTCCGAATTGGAAACGGCTCTTCTTGAACTGGAAGAGGAACCCGGCAATTCCGATATCGTGGACAGGGTGTTTCGTGCCATGCATACGATCAAAGGGTCCGGCGCCATGTTCGGATTCGATGATATTGCCGCCTTTACGCATAATGTCGAAAACATGTTCGACAAGGTTCGCAACAGGGAACTGGCCGTAACGCGTGAGCTGCTCGACCTGACGCTTCTGTCGCGGGACCATATTGCCCACCTTCTGGAATCCAGTGCGACAGGTGCTGAGGTAGATGCGGAGACAGAGGCGGAGCTTACCGCCAGGCTCAAGGCCATGCTTGGCGGGGCCGATGATTCATCCGGACAGGACGTTGCGGCTGTTGAGTCCCGAACCCTTGTGGCGGAACCCGGTGCGCAGGTTGTTTATCGTATCCGCTTCAAACCGGCCCGGGACATTTTCCTTTCCGGTTCCAATCCTCTGCACCTGCTGGATGATCTGGCGCAGATGGGGTCCATGCGTTGTTATCCCCATTTCGGAGAAATGCCGGGACTTGAGGATCTTGACGTAGAGTCCTGTTATGTCTGGTGGGACATCCTGCTGCTGACGGATAAGACTGAAGAAGCCATTCGCGATATCTTCCTGTTCGTGGAAGATGACTGTGAGCTGACTATACAGCTGGTGGACGGCACCGGGCAGCTGGACAGTGACATTGCCTACAAGCGGCTCGGCGAGATTCTGCTTGAGCGCGGAGATGTGACGCAGGAGAGCCTTGCAGAGATATTGCGGGAGCAGCGCCCCATAGGCCGCGTTCTGCGCGATGCCGGACTGGTGACCGAAGATCAGGTGGAATCGGCTCTGGCAGAGCAGAAAGCCGTTCGTGAACTGCGGAAAAGCAGAGACACCGGCGGCGAAAAGGCGGATGCCGGCGGCGCGGCGAGTATACGGGTTGCGGCCGACAAGCTGGATAAGCTGGTTGATCTTGTGGGCGAACTGGTCATCGTGCAGGCGCAGATTGCCCAGTATGTCCATTCCTCCCACGATCCTTTACTGAATACTCTTTCCGAAGAACTGGAACGTCTATCGGATGAACTGCGTGATTCCACGCTTTCCATCCGCATGCTTCCCATCGGCACCACCTTCAGCAAGTTCCGTCGCTTGATACGCGACCTTTCTTCCGAACTCGGAAAGGAAGTTGAGCTTGTGACTCATGGTGCAGAAACGGAACTGGATAAAACCGTTATCGAACGCCTTGGTGACCCGCTTGTGCATTGTCTGCGCAACAGTCTGGACCACGGCATTGAAAGGCCTGATGTGCGTGAAGCTGCGGGTAAGCCGAGAACCGGCACCATCACGCTTGCAGCGGAGCATTCCGGCGGCGAGGTGCTTATCTCCATCATGGATGACGGTGCCGGTCTGAACCGTGAGCGCATTCTTGCATCAGCCACAGCCAAGGGCATCATCAGTCCTGAAGCGGAGCTTTCGGACAAGGAAGTCTGCAACCTCATCTTTGCGCCTGGTTTTTCCACTGCCGCAGCCATCACCAGTGTTTCCGGCAGAGGTGTGGGCATGGACGTGGTGAAGCGCTCTATCGATGCGCTGCGTGGCACCATCGAGCTGGACAGCATTCCCGGCAAGGGAACAACCATCACTATCCGCCTGCCGCTCACTCTTGCCATTATCGATGGTCTGCAGATTCAGGTGGGCAACGAGTTCTATGTCATTCCCCTCAACCATGTGGAAGAATGCGTGGAGCACATAAGCTCATCCGTGAACGGAGAAAGGCAGCGCATAATCAACCTGCGCGGTGAGATAGTGCCCTATATCGTGCTGCGTGAGCAGTTCGAGGTGCCAGGTGAACAGCCGCCTATTGAACAGATCGTGGTGGTGAGCACCTCGGGTTCCCGCTACGGCATTGTGGTGGATCATGTCATCGGCGAGCACCAGACAGTCATCAAGTCGCTCGGCAAGGTCTATAAGGATGTGGAGGGTATATCGGGCGCGACCATCAAGGGCGATGGTTCCATGGCGCTTATTCTCGATATCCCGCGTCTGGTACAGTCGGCCATTCTCGGACAACGAAATTTGTATTGACGCCGTGCAGCCGGTCTGACCGGCACTGCACATACATGCATCAAGCGATCGGGTTGCCATGAAGAATCCTTCGGATAACGCTACTGCCACAAACGCCGATCTGGTTAACAGACCGGCGCCCATGCCAGACAAGGTGTTTCAGCGCCTCAGTGCATTCATTCATGAACGGGTGGGTATCAAACTGCCGCCGTCAAAGCGGACCATGCTTGAAGCCAGACTGCAGAAAAGATTGCGGGTGCTGAATTATCCTTCGTATGACAGCTATGTGAATTATGTGTTCTCGGATGCGGGCATGGAGCAGGAGCTGCGCAATCTGATCGATGTGGTTACCACCAATACCACCGAGTTTTTCCGCGAGCCCAAGCATTTTGACTATCTGGTGCACACCATGCTGCCGGAATGGATACGCCGCAACGGCAGCCGCAAGCTCGCGCTATGGAGCGCCGGATGCTCCATAGGCATGGAACCGTATACGCTGGCCATGGTACTCAGCGATTTTGCGGAACGCTATGCCGGGTTCTCTTTCAGTATTCTGGCCACGGACATTTCATCCCGTGCTCTGCAGACAGCGGTCAAGGCTGTGTATGATGAGGACAGGATTGCCAATATTCCTCCGGAGCTGTGCAAGAAGTTTCTGCTCAGAAGCAAGGACCGTTCGAAAAAGCTTATCCGCATTGCACCGGAAATTCGCAGTCTTGTAGAGTTTCAGCGGCTCAACTTCATGGAGCAGTTCTGCTTTTCCAATCCCATGGATATCATTTTCTGCCGCAACGTGATCATATATTTTGACAAACCTACACAAGAGCGTCTGTTCAAGCAGTTTTGCGACTGTCTCCGTCCCGGGGGCTTCCTCTTTATCGGTCATTCGGAAAGTCTTGCCGGAATGCAACTGCCGCTCGTACAGGCGGCGCCAACCGTTTACAGGAGAGTGTAGACGAATGGCACAGAAAATTAAGGTTCTTATTGTCGATGACTCGGCACTT
>Ga0194137_10000864_pt1 | contig 19208 bp, 12 predicted proteins | sample TARM_MetaG_T3_14_FD_134025 | JGI IMG/M metagenome (GOLD analysis project Ga0194137, IMG submission 134025) | Freshwater microbial communities from Pennsylvania, USA, analyzing microbe dynamics in response to fracking - TARM_MetaG_T3_14 (version 2) | ecosystem: Environmental > Aquatic >... | reverse complement strand
TGCGGATCTCGATGATGTCGGCGGTGGCGTTGAACGTGGTTGCCAGGTTGTCGACCGCGCCGCCGTCGATCACGTTGCCGCCGTTGATGTTGGCGTCGGTGAAGATGAAGCGGTCAGTCGTGCGGGATGCGCCTTCTTCGCCGTTGTAGGTGAAGTGGTTCTGCGCATTCAGGCTGCGTGCGTCGATGGTCACGCCGGATTCCACCGCGGTGCCGGCGGTCGAGCCTGCATCCTTGACATCGTTCGAGGCATCGTTGTCATTGACGATGTTCAGCAGACCGGAGCCGTTGGCCTGGATGAAATCATTCGTCAGCGTCAAGTTGTAGGCATTGTCGCCGAGCAGGGTGCTGACCGGTGCCGCTGTCGTGCCGACGAGACGCAGGTTCTCGAAGCCGGAGACGTTGGTCCATTCCGACGAGCCGATGGAGATGCGCACGCCCGAACCGTCGATCACCAGCGTGTCGGTGCCTGTGCCGCCGGCGACCGTGTCGGCGATCGTCAGGCCGGCGCGGGTGTCGTTCAGACGGTCGAAGATGACGGTGTCGTTGCCGCTGCCCATGGTGACCTTCTGCGCGCCGGTGGCGGACGCGTAGTTGGTGTCCAGGCGCACGATGACGTTGCCCACTTCAGCGGAGGCGTCAACAGTTGCCGCACGCAGACGCACCTGTGTCGCCACGCCGGATACGTCGAAGATGTGGCCTGCGGATGCATCGACGGCCGAGCCGGTTGTGTCGAGCGCGTAGAGGCCTTGCTGGATCTCGCCAGCGTCGGCTGCGGTCGCATTCAGCGCGCCCGTGACATCGCCGCCTGCGGTGTCCACGTCCAGGTTGAGGAAGGTGCCCGCCAGACCGCCGGACAATGTCACTGTGCCGGTGTGCTTGGCGAAGTTGCTCAGTTCAACGGAGTTGGACTCGGTGTCGTTGTCCTTGAGCGTGACGCTTTCCACGTTCTGCTTGACGCCCGCGACCACGTTGTCCAGCGTGAAGTTGAAGCGCAGGTCTGTGTTGGTGCCTTCGTTGATCGACAGGCTGACCAGGTCGTTGGCGCCGGCGTCGGACTTCAGGTTGGCCACCAGCGTGGTGTCTTCGATCGCGTTGTTGAAGGTGGTGCTGTGCTGGATGGTCAGGTTGCCAGCTTGCGCAGCGGTCAGGTTGTTGAAGGTGGCGACCTGGTCGCCGGCGATGTCTGCGGGCGCGGAAGCGGCAACGTTGGAGCTGATGTTGCGTACATTCTGCAGCACTGCGTCTGGCAGCTTGTCGAAGTCGAGCGTGACGCTTGCATTGCGCAGCTGCACGTCGATGTTCTCGACCTTGCTGACAGTGCCGACCACGCCGCCTTGATACGCCACCAGCGTATCGGTGCCGTCGCCGCCATTGATGGAGTCGCCTGCCTGGACTGTGTCGTTCAGGTAGAAGACGTCGTCGCTCTTGGTGCCGATGATGCTGACGTTCTGCACCACGCCCGATGTATCGGCCTTGCCTGTGCTGAGCAGGGCATTGCCGACATTGAGCGTCAGGCCTGCAGTCATGGCGGAAGCATCGATGCTGGCGAGACGGCCCTGTGCCTGTGCGATACCGCCGGCATGGGTCACGGCTTCGACGCCGGCAGCACCGACGATGTTGCTGGTGGTGGCCAGTGTCAGCGCCTTGTCGCCGGTGAGCGTGATCTTGCCGTCGGTGCCGGTGTCCATCGGCAGGTTGATGGTGCCGATCGTGTTGCGCGCACCGGTGCTGTTGATCGTGATCTGCTCATAGCCATTGAGGCCAACGCCGCGTGTAGCGATGCCGCTGGTATTCTCGCCGATGTTGAGCGTGCCGATGCCGACGTTGCTGACGTTGAGCGCGCCGGTATTTGCGCCTTTGAGGGCGTCCTGCGCAAAAGAGAATTCCACCGTGCCGTTGTGGTTGGCATTGGTATCGGTCAGTGACAGCTTGGTGACCTTGCCGTCCATGATGTTGCCGACTTCGGCGCTGTTGATGGCCTGGGAGACGCGTGTGATGTTGACTTCCTTGACGCCGGTTGCATCCTGCAGATCGAGTGCAGTAACTGCAGCGCCCGAGCCTGTGAAGGCGACGTTGACTGTCGGGATGTTTACGAGCTTCGGCGTGATGATCGTGCCGCCGTTGTCGTTGGCGTTGCCGAGTGTGGCATCCAGACGTGCATCGGTACCGATGCCAGTAAGTACATCTTCGTCTTGTAGTGCGTTAATGCGATCTGTGCCGCCTGGAGTGAACACCAGACCAGCCTTGAAAATGTTCGCCGTTGCAACATCCGTATTTGCAGTAAGAGTCCAAGTCGTTAATCCCCCTAACTAACTGATTATAAAAACGAACTTGGCCTGCAACATATTCCGCTGGTCATACTTCCTACAATCCTCCGACTTCAAAATTTATTCTTTCGATAAGAACATATCGAAACGGAAATTTTTTCGTGCTAACTTAGCGCCTTCCTTAGAGAAACAAGGCTTTAAGGAAAGATTAAGAATGTGCAACGGGTGTTCTTCCGCTGCCTTCATGACCGAGCAGCACAGTGTCTCTACAGAGCAGGGCCGTCGCAGCGATTGACCATCAGCGGTCGCGAACATGACAGCGAGGCGCATCAGGCGCATCGCAACGACAACACACGGCACGGTCGTTTGGCCGGTCTCAACTTTGATCGCATGGCGCGGTCTTAGCATGGGAGACCGGCAGTGAAGAGCAGCAGTGAAAACATCAGGGAGCCAGTCGGCTTGCGGCATACACATACCGGCTTCGCTGCGGCGAGGCTAACGGTCGGGATGCCGAGCGCCAGTGTTTATCGAATGCTTCGCCATGCCCAAGAAACTGCTTGACCACAAATTCGTACAGAGCGCCGTCTGCCCCGAGGGCAAGGGCAAGATCGATTACTTCGACATGGGCTGCAAGGGCCTGCAGCTGGAGGTGCGCACCTCGGGGGGGAAGACCTGGTACCTGCGCTACATGAACGAGCGCGGCAAGGTGCGCCAGCTGCGCATCGCCGATGTGCGCGACATGTCGCTCGCCGATGCGCGCAAGCGCGCCGACCTTTTGCGCGGCAAGGTGGCGGTGGGGCAGGACCCGGCCGAGCAGAAGGTGGCGATCAGGCAGGTGCCCACCTTCGAGGAATTCATCGAGAAGCGCTATATGCCTTTCGTGAAGGGCTACAAGCGTTCATGGAAGACCGACGAGAGCCTCCTGAAGAATCACCTGCTGCCGGTGTTCGGCAAGCGCCATCTCGACGAGATCGGCCGGCACGAGATCATCGAGATGCATCACGCGCGCCGGCAGGACGGCGCCTCGCCGGCCTCGGCCAACCGGCTGCTGGTGATGATGCGCTATATCTTCAACCTCGCGCTCAAGTGGAGCATTCCCGGCGTGAAGGCCAATCCGGCATCCGGCGTGCGCATGCTGGAGGAGAACAACAAGCGCGAGCGCTATCTCAGCGCGGCGGAGGTGCAGGCGCTGTACGACGAACTCGTCAAGAGCGACAACCGCATGCTGCGCTACATCGTGCCCATGCTGATCTATACCGGCGCGCGCAGGCGGGAAGTGCTCAATGCGCGCTGGGAAGACATCAACATCGAGATGCGCTCCTGGCGCATCCCCATCAGCAAGAGCGGCAAGGCGCGCCATGTGCCGCTGTCGTCCGGCGTGCTGGAACTGCTGGAGAGCGTGCCGCGCTTTCATGAATGCCCGTATGTCTTCCCCAATCCGAACACGCACAAGCCGTATGTGTCGATCTTCTATTCCTGGGACACGGCGCGGCGCAATGCCGGCATTCCCGATGTGCGCATCCACGACCTGCGGCACAGCTTCGCGAGCTTTCTGATCAATGCCGGGCGCTCGCTCTATGAAGTGCAGCGCATCCTCGGGCACTCGCAGATCGTGACCACGCAGCGCTATGCGCACCTGAGCAGCGAGACGCTGCTGGAGGCGGTGAACGAGGTGGTGAAGCTGACGGGATTGCGGAGCGGGGAGGGCGGGGCGAGGTCGGCGGCCGGCAAGAGCGCGGCTGATCGCCGGTGATTTTTTCCGGGCCGGGCATGGAACCATGTCCGGCATGCTGCCACTGACGAGCCCAAACTCATTAAATCAGGAGCAGCCATGTTTCCCTCGAATTTTCCGGCGCATCGGTTTCCGATGTCCGAGCAAACAGAGCAGCCTGCGGCGCAGGCTTCCACAAGCCGGACCGGCGGCACGCAAGCTTCAAACCAGATTCCGGACCGCTTGCGCTTCGGTTTCATGATGACCTTGAGGGCGGGAGACACCAGCACTCTGCGAGATAACCCTCACGATCCTGCGGAGCCTGTCAGGGCACGTTTTACCGTGCCGCCGCTGGTGCTCAACCCGCCCGCGCACGAAGGGTCGCATTGCCGCTTGAGGCCATCCATCCCGCCAGGCTGGATCAGTTGCTGCGGGGCCTGGAAACAACCGGGCAGCAGGTATTGTTCAGTCAAGTCCAACATGAAGCAGGGCCCGAGCGGCGGGGCGAGCGCACCATCTTCTGCGCCAGCACCGTCACAGTGCCAACACGACGGCCATCACTCTGCACCTCGACCGCCACAATCGCTTGTACAAGCCGGTTATTGAGGGAAAGGATCCGAACTCCCGCCTGCTCACCATGCGTGAAGCGCATTTCGCGGTTCTGGAGAGAACTGCACACTCTCCCGCCGGCAACCGGGTGCCGGCATGGCTGGAACCAAGCCTGGTCGCAAGCCAGGCGGGCCGGGGGAAGCGCCGTTTTTTTCGCGCGGGCTGGCCCCGCAATGCAAAGGCAAGCGACGTGCCGAAGACAGGCCGCCCGATTCGGGCTCCGATGCTGCACATCCTCCTGGCGGCAAGCGACATGCCACAGGCCTGCTGCAGGTGCGGAAGCCGGTCCTTCCACTAGCGGAACGAGGGCGGCTTTTGTCGCTGCGAGCGGGGCTGGACCGGTTGGGGAATACGGCTGGCCGGCGTCAGGCATGGAAAGGTCACAAGCTGCGCCAGGCACGCAGTTAGAACCCGGTCCGGTGAGGGAGCCTGCAGGTGGATGGCTGGCCTGGATAGATAAACCGAATATTCACAGTAACGAAAAAGTGGTTTTGAGAACATTCAGGGGCGACTTGGAAAATCAGGGTATTGCATTGCGATCTTTGAATTTGAAGGCGAAGACCGGTCTTCCTGGCATGTCGGATCAGGCGATGCGCATGCTGCTGGTGAGTTTGGCGTCGAGACGGGTTGAGCGTCCAGCCGTAGGTGCGATGCTTGGAAAGGAGCCGGCGGCAGGCAACCGGGGGTATGCGAAAGGCGGGCGATTGCTTTTTCGTTCGGTATGGCGGCCCTTCTGCCACCGATCGCGCTGCGTGATGTTTGGGCGGAATCTTTGCTCGGTACATCCTATGCAAATCGGTTGAAACCAGATCCGGAAGGTAGACCAGCGTGCGCGCGCCATGAGGGTTCTCTTGCGGGTTGGCTTGTTCATCATATTTCACTGTGCCTTGGATGCTCTTTGCGCGGCTCATGTCTTCGAGCAGTCGAAGCACTTTTTCTGCGCATGGATCCACCCCATGGCGCCGCACCGCTGCCGGCAGGGCGTTGAGGCTGTGCGTATCACCAAGAAGTAAAAGCATGGTTGGCAAGCCAGCGACGTCATTGCCGGCTGCCATATGGCTTCGAGGAGAAGACGGCGCGGTCCATGAAACCGTGGTCTTCACAGCCGGCGTCGTTTCTTCGCGGGTGGCTGCACATCGCTGCCGGGCGTAGGACGGCGGGAAGGCGCACCGGTCACTGCCGCTGTCTCGCCTGGCTCGCCTGGCTCGCCCAGCGGATTTTCAGTGGCGGCCTGCAGTTTGGCGAGGTGGTTTTTTATTGCATTCGTAGCCGCTATTCTTTTTAGCGGGACGTTGTAGGTACGCTCAAGATTGGCCAATTTTGTGTCGAGTATGTCTGCAAGATTCTGATTCACAATGCTTCCATCTTGCAGTTGCTTGATCAACTGTGCATCAGTCAAACCCTTCATTACCTGGTACATAGGTAGCGTAATAGCCAATGTGGCTACCCTGCGAATAGCATTTTTTGGGGGATAGGCTTCAGCGAACGCATTTTTTAGAACCTGATCCATCGGAAGAGGGTGGCGGTTTCTTCGCCATTCCAGCAACATGCCTTTTACCTTGTTATTGGACGTGCCGGCCCTGAGGTCGAGAACCAACCTTGCCACCTGTACCTCGTCCTTGCTCGCCAGAAGATCCCTGGGGCTTATGTCCGCACGCCTGCTCAAGTTGACATCAATAAAGAAGGCGGCCTCCAGTTGTTCTTTACCGACCTTACCTGCCACTTCGATGTAGTCACGTAGAAAAGGTGCTGGCGGGAATGCCAGTCTGGTGAGGGCGGCAAGACTCGTCTGGATTTTAGTGGCGGTTGAATGCGTCGCGGACATCGCATCGTGTATTTTCGCCGCTGTCGTCGCAAAATCTTTCAGCAGATCGTCGGCATCAAATTTCATCAAATATCGTTTCGCCCTGCTATTCAGGACAGCGAATGAGTCGGAAAGAAGTTTGTTGGACATACCTTTGCACAAGGCGTCGATCGTCTCGTTCTTTTCCTTGGCTGTCTTGCCGTTGAAGGTGTGAAGATAAGCATGGACGGCCTGTTCCATTGTCTGGCCTTCTTTCCGATTGTATTTCGCGGCATTGAGCACCGCGAACAAGCCGTAAGCGGTCTTTCCGTCCTCGGGCAATGCTTCCAGCACGTCCCGTGCATAGGAATGGGGCCTGATCTCGGCATACGAGGCCGGTACCGCATGCATCGATCCGGCGCTCGGGCCGGCTGCCGGCGAAGATGAACGCGCGCTGGCCGGCGCCGGACCTTCCGCTTGGCCAGACTGTGCACCCGATGCCTGCATTGCAGTCGCCCGTTCCCATTCCTTTGCCTGGAGAGCGGCGGCGAACTCGGCGTCGTGCGCAATTTGGGGAGCGGGAGAGCCTGTGCGTTCACGCGATGAGGCCGGGTCGTTACCAGAGAAATCGTCTGCAGGCGTGTCGGCCCTTTGTTTGCCTTTGCCCTTGTCGGCGCCGCTGCCGGCATGCGGAGCGGCATCCCCGGAGCTGCCGGGGTAAGCGGGCGGCTGGCAGGGCGCAATCGTGTTGCCGTCGAATGAGATCGAATCCGTGACCTCCGACCGGAAGGTGATCAGCCCCAGTTCGCCCGACAGCGAGAAGCTTGCGGTCGCTTGTCCCTGACCGAGCAAGGCGGGTTTGAACGGCACCGCAAACGAGAGTTTGCAAGGAAAATCGGCACGGGGCGGCGCGTGCTCCATGTCGATGCCCTCGGGATGGCTGCTGTCGCTGATGCGCTTGGCCAATTCCTTGATCGTGGCATCGAGTGCGTCGAGGTCCATGTGCGACGGCAGATGACTTGCTTCGGGAAGCTGCAGGTATCCGTAGCCGGTGTCCCTGGCATAGGCCGTGAAGGCAGCCTGCTCGCGCGCTTGCTCATCGACGCTCTGTCTTTGTTCCTTGAGCGCGGTGGCGAATGCCTCCAGGCTGCGGGGCTGCGGCTTGATTGTGAAGGTCAGGCGCGCAGGCAAGCGCAGAGCGGACGGCGGCAGGCGTCTTTGCGGCGGCGTAGTTGAAGGCGGAAGTTCCGAAGACGCCGGCGCGGCGGGAGGCGCAGGCGAAGGCACGGGTTGCGGGGCCGTCGCGGCCGGGGTTGCTAGGGGAATATCGGGTGAAGATCTATTGCTGCCAATTGGCGATACCATGGAAATTTGCCTCGTTGATTGGGTAAATAATGAAGCCGGCCATTGAGTGGCAAGGCAGGCAGGCGAGTTCCATGTTCGTGAAGAATTAAGTGCCGTCGTGTCCCGGCGTGCTGGAACTGTGGCCAGCTTCGCCAGCATTCTGATCAATGCGGGGCGTTTGCTGCGCGAGCTGCGGCGTATCCTCTGGCATTCGCAGATCGTGACCATGCAGTGCTGCGCTCACCTGCGCCGCGAGACGCCGATCCCGCTTGCATGGAAGATCACTTCGTGCGCTGCACCGCATCTTGCAATGCATTCCTTTTAATCAAAGCGGTGATCCGCTCGACTACGACCATGTCGTGACCTGCAAGCCGCAGTCAATATTTTTTCGGTAATGGAACCATTGCCTTCGCAATACTACTTAGTTGCGCAACTCAGGTTGCGGCAACTTTCACTATTTTTAAAGCACAGACCATGGCATCGATTTCATTTCAGGCAGGCCCGACCAACTATCCGCACCTTCCCATTGAAGTAAAGGAAAAAATTATTCACGACACGGTGACCAATGTATTGACTTCCCCGCATGAGACGCCGCCCCAAAGCCAGCAAAGCTCTTCCACAGCTGGAAATTCAAACCCGGATCAGCTAGTGAGGAATAAGAGCCGCCAGCTGTTCGCTTTGATGACTACCAACACCGAGTTCATGGAACTGATGCTGAATGACATGCGCAGGTATCCCGACGTGAAGGTCTCGCAGTCATTGAATGCCGTAGCGCTTAATTCCATTATGCGAAAGCGTACTCCCAAGGCTTTTGAAGACATGATGCGAAACTTTCTCAAAAGTGCCTCGCATATTGACCTCTCCCATCGTTCGGTTACCCCTTTCCTGAACTCAAACAGGCTGACATTTATTGTCGATCAGCTTGCAGGCACGGAAAGCAGGCATCTGCAAAAGGCTGTCCTGCATGTCAGCGACAATAATGAATGGGAAGCCATTAAAGAGAGGCTTGCACAGATTCGGCAGGCAAATCCTGGATTGTCGATTCACATGGCGTTCTCCGACAAAATTCGGCAAGAGTATAGTTTCCTGCCCTCGGACTTGCCGTCGGTATTATCCGCCAATGAAAATGTGAAGGGTTTGAAGCTCGGCGTTATTGTTCGCCCTGGCGGTCAGGATCCTGTTCAAGTTTTCTCCTTCCTGCCTGTCACTTCGATCAATGAGCTTACGCTGCAACGGACGTCCATTGAAGACCTGCAAGGATTGAACGGCGTGTTGCTTATGCCGGGTTGCAAAGTAAATACATTGAACCTGGGGACAATGAAGAATTTTGTATGGTCTGGAAATATCGAACAATTGACCCCCACGCTGCAGGATCCGGCAAGTCCCGTGCGAAAGGTTCAGCTGAACGGACCATGGGGAACGGAAGCAGCGGCACCGCTGATGCACGCGGCAAGTCACCCTGGATCTCTGCTGAGAGCGCTGGATTTTTCCGGCGTAAGCGACGCAGGCAGATTCGCTGCCGCATTAGGTAACCAGATCGCCCCGTTCGCTGAGCGGGGCGTAACTATTACTTTGCCGCAGTAAGCCCGGTTCCTGTCGCATCGCCTGGCCACTCGTCAGGCACTGGGATTAATCGCGAGCCGGAAGTGCCTGGAAAACGGGTAAGTGCTTGTCAACAAAATTCTTTTCCGCTGCCACAAGAATATGGTCGTGCACGAAATCATGCAACGCCGAACGCTCGGCTACTCAGGTGCTGGCAGGATTTTTCTGCAACGGCTGGCGTCCGGGCTTGCACTTGAGGCAGCCGCGGTTCCAACCAGGACAAAGCCACGCAGTGAATCGCACTCCGCGCAGCCGAGGTCCGCGCCTGACGACTTCCGGAACGGTGCGCAACTGCTCCGGATACGCATTGCGGAGCGATCTCGGTCAAGGGCGGGGGATGACAGCAACTGCCTGTGCCAACAGCTTGTGCCGCAGGCTGGCGCCGATGCGAGCGCTGGAGGATGGAACCCGGGGCAATTGAACCGGCGCATTGCACCGCCAAACCATGCTCGGCCGATGCTTTCGTCAAGCCGGCCAGCTGTCAGACCGGATGATGTTTACTGCACTTTAGAAAGGTCCGATACTCGCGCGAAATTGATGCTCTATGGCTTTCAGAGTTGTCGAGCGCATGCTGTGTCGCGTCAGCCCTGGTGATCCTCACCCTGGAGGATCGCGTTTATGTGGATGATTGCGTTGGCCATTGTTTTCAACATGCGCATTACGTCCTTTTCCTTCATGCGCTGCATTGGGAACTTAGACCAAACCTGAATAGTGCGGCTTTGCTCGAGATAGCCTACGGCTACATGGTGCGGAGAGTGAAAATGGCTGTTCAGCTGCATCAGCCCCAACAGATGATTGATCTCGATTGAGGAATCAATGGAACGACTGGCGCCGACGACAACAAGATTGCCGGCCGGGTCCGGAAAAAGATTGAGGTCGACGGTGTTGTTGAAGCGGAGTCGGCAAGCTTGCCGATGGCGGGCTTTGCCAGGCGGTTGGCCGGCCAGCATGAATATGCCGGTCATGATGCGTTCAAAATCGCTCGCCGCTGATACTGCAGATGGTTGCGACGGTGTGCGGCGCAATGGCATGGTTGCCGTACTCATGTGCTTCGATCCTGGTTTAGGCCGAGCCTTCGTAGAACGGCTAGTGTCACGGACGAATTCAGCACCATCCGGGCGCGAACGGTACCGGAGGGTGGAAATCCCTTAATCAATTCCTCTATCTGGACATGTGGAGAATTTCGCCTGGCTGCATTGAGGAAGGAAGCCAGATGACTTTGCCCGTCCTCCGGCAAACTCTTGCCGAGAGCAGTCATGATTCCATCAAGCGTCTGCAGGTTTTTCTATGCTTGCATTAATTGCGCTCGCGTTGTTTCATGGTAACGCGCCTTTTGAACTTGCGCGAGAAGACCGGGCGTACTATGCATTTCCCGGTGCATTCTATCGATCCAGCTTGCCATTGCACTGTAGGCCGTTTTGTAGGCCTCGAGTTCTTGCGGTCCCGGCTGCTTCATGCTGTAGTCGAGTTGACTGGCTGCGGTCAGGGCGCTGGAAAATGGGGAGTTCTCGATCAGGTCGATGCAGAGTCCAAGCCAATCTCCTTCAAAGGCCCCATTCTTGTAAAGAGCCTTTATCGTCTTTCGCCCGATTTCCTTTTCCATGCCGGCGACCTTGGCTTGAAATTTCTCTCGATCCGCAGCAGGGAGAATCCCGGTGTCGACTTGCGCATAATGACCGACATTCTGTTGACGCATGATGCTTTTCACAAACCTGCTATGGATTTTTTTCTGCAGCATGATGGGTTCCTGCAGGGCGCGGTCAATACTTTTTTCACCAAGGCCAATGTTTCTTTTCAGCTGTTCGCGCACTTTGTCGCTCGCCGCCAGATTAAATTCAAAACCCCGGTTGGAAAGGAAGCTTAAGTTTGCGTATGCATGGTCAAGGTGGTTATATGTGGAATGGTCATGTCGCGAAGCCATTGGATATGATTGATGAGCATCCGCCGCCCACAACACTTTTGCGGCCGCTTCCGGAAGCGTCCCTTTCCGAGTCAGGTTCGGCATGTCTTCATCTATTGCCAATACGGCCCAGGTATGGTCATGCGGCCCGTCTTCTATAAGGGCTGTCCGTATTCGCTCCGCTTGCAGTTCAACGCCCAAGCTGCTGAGAAGTTCGGTATCGACCGTCTCCGCCAAGCATTTGACGAACCTTGCATTCTCTGCGCAGTTGCCATTCTGGAGCACGCTTGGTGCAAACGCTGCGTGAGCTTCCTTCGGAGAAGCTCGCCGGCCCAACCGAACCTTCTGGGTATTTAATCCACGCGACGCCAGCGGCTCCGGTTTCTTGGTGCCGGATCCTCCGCCCCTGGTTAACTCAAGACGGGTCATCCAGCTTAAAGCCTCAGTCAGTTTTGCCAATTCAAACTGATGTGGTTCAACATCAATAGTCTCGAATGCAATCTTGTGCAGAGGATTCCCGGCAACCAGTCGATTCGGGAAAGGCATGCAATCTCCGATCTCCTGATTTAATTGCTTTAACCGGATTTTATGTTCGCCGGAACTGACGTTCAACGGTCCACTGTGCTTAAGCGATGAGTATTAGCTATCAATGAGCTTCGATGCCGCTGGAGGTAGCGTGGATTCCATGGAGGAGAAAATTCGCATTGGCTATTACGCCCGGAGAAGTACAGAGGTCAGTGGTTGCTGCAGATGAAGGGAGCTACTGCCAAGTCTTTTCTCGCCCTCATCCGTACCATAATGGGTAGCTATTCGATGAATATGGTTCCACGCGGATGAGGTGGGAGGTCATAGGTTTGAACGCGGTGCTGGCCGGAATCCGCAGCCGTTACGCCTGGCCCATAAGCCTCTGCTTCATCATCCTGTAATCGGTGTAAAGATGGGAACCGGCATCCCGCTCCGCATTTCTCCATGTCTTGTAGGAAGACGATTTCCATGCGCCGGGCCATGAACGGGTACGCTGCTGCCGGAGTATGAGGTCGAGCAGGTCTGCCTTCCGGCCCTGGTTCAGGCTGGTGGCGTGCTGATTGATCAGGTTCGTGACCGCCGTGATCGCCTTGGAATCGCGCCTTTCGAATGCGTGTCGCAGCAGGCCCGCCGCCCGGAAGAGAACGCGCGCCTTTCCGTCCGCCGGAAGTCCGTTCAACAACTTGACGAGGACCTGCAGCGTGTTCCCGATGCTGTCCTGGCGGCTTTGATTCAGGCCGTCGACGGCAGATGCCAGCAGGTTCGCATAGTCGGGCAACTGGCCGACTTGCCGCAGCAAAGGCTGCACGGCATCGATCGCCTCCGAGTGCCCGTTCCAAATCGCATGCGGCAGCGCAGTCAGGATACGCATCACATCGTCGTTGGGAAGAGGCTGCCGGAAATCCTGCAGTCGGTGCAGTCCGGCTCGTACGGATGTGATGTCGCCCGCCTGCAGCGCGGCATTGAGGCGGCTTATTGGGTGACCTGACAGCAGGGGCGCCCTGTCGCCGGCTTCATTCAATATGGCGGCAACCTCGCCTTGCAGTTTTCTATCGCTGCTGATATGCGAGAGCAGCCGGCTGAACTCTGAAATTGCGTGTCTGCCGCCGACGTTTGGCATTTGCTCGAGCTGCCTGGCGGCATTCAATACGATTTGTTCGCGGCGGCGGCTGTCGGCAATGCGATGCATTTGCCAGCCGAGTTCGCGCACCTGCATCGCATCTCCGGCTTTCAGTGCGGCGGCAAGCGCCGCTTCCATGTCATGCGCGGTCGCCATGGCCTGCGGGCGGTGGTTGCCGATCCGGCTTTCCGCATGCACTGCAGGATCGCGTCGGGGCTGATGAAGGTGCCGGAGACCTTGCGTATTTCCCTCAGGCGCCGTTCGTCTTGATTCCGCACCTGAAGCGCGGCTTGCAGTGCCATCGGCGTAGTCGATGGCGTCTTGCCGAGATGCGTTCGCGCGCGTGTCTTCGATCATGGCTTTCCGGGACGCTATGCGCGTGAAGCCCAGGCGTTTCGATATCCTGAGCGTTCGCTGCGCATTCACGTCTTGCACCTTGAGACCCCCGGCTAGAAACCCCGGTCGTTCGTCATCTGTTGATGAAGCGTGTACGGATGCGTTGCCGAGGCGGGGCCTTTCCATTGCCTCATCCGTCAAGGGGTCTTCCGCCTTCCCGGCATTTCGGCTCGGGTAGGGGCCGGAGCCTGCCTTTGTCGGCGTGGTTGCGGAAGTGTCCGTGGCGCCAGCCGTGGCAGTGGTGGTCGCCGCCGTTGCCGCGCTGTCGTTGCTGTCGTGACGAACCGGATGGGCGGGTGTGTCGGAATATTGCGTATGGATTGAGTCGGTCCGCCGCGATGGCGCGGTCGAGCTGTGCTCCGAGTCTGCATATTGCGCCGAGGATGCATGCTCCGAATCCGAGACCGGGCTCGATGAATACGAAAGATGCGCATCATCGCCCTGGTCGCCGTGATAATAATACTCGGAGGTGTATGAGCCAATGTCGTCGCAAGGAACGGATCGTTCACTCGACGTCTCGGAGACCTCGCCCAGGCTTTGCCTTTGATCGTCGGCACGCGGCTGCCGGCTGCTTGCGCGACTTGCCCTGTGACTTTGTGCCGCAATAAAGCTTGCGGCGCCTCCAACATATCTCCGCCGGTCTAACTGCGGCAACTGCGCGATCTTCCCCAGGGTGTGCTTGATGGCGGCGTTGTTGATCGGCGAGTCTTCCGATAGGCGCAGGCCGTGGCGTTGCGCATGTCCTGTCAGGATCAATGCGCGGATGATGTCGAGTTCCTTATTCCGTTCCGCGTTCGTCCACAATTCGTGCACGGCGTGGATGTCATGAAGGACCACGCGTTCTGCGAGCAGCGACTGAGCGCCAGGATAATCGCGATTGCGCAGGGCCACGTCTATTTCCGTTTCTCCGCTTGACGGGACGGGGAAGGGATAGAGCTTGATTGTCCACAGGGCCCGCTGGACCATGTGGGTGATTAAAGGATTGCGGGTTGACAGGCTGATTCCTCTCGGGTCGGCTCCGGCTTTCAGCAGGTTCTGCACGAGTTCCCAGTCCTCCAGCTTGTTGACTGCCAGCTCCAGCTTCATGTCGTTGGAACCGGACCAGCTCTCCACGATCTGTTTCCGGAGCTGCTTGCGTATTTCGCCATCATCGGGATGCCTAACGGGTTGATCGATGAACTCCCTTATCTCTTCAACAGTGGCATGGCGCGCCGCGAGCAGAATGCCGACCTTCTGGCGATCCCCGGTATGGATGGCGTCGCACAGAGCCTGTTTCCATGCGGCGTTTGTCGGTGACTTGACTGGGGGATAGGCAATCGACACATCAGGTACGGAATTGTTGGTAATCATTGAATTATCCATTTGGGCTGATGTCCGCTTCGGCGGAAGCAGGCGCGGCTCCGGCATCGGCAGCGCTATGGTGTGTAGCATCCTTGTGCATGGAGGTTCCCTGTCGACAGGCGCCGGCCAGCCTTGGGAACATCAACAATGTTCATCGCTCGCCTCGGCCGGTAAGAAGGGCCGATTAGTATCCTGCCTGAGCCCCCATGCTCTGGACGACGAATGTCGTTTATCGCCAGCAGGCCTCCCGGCATGGAACACGAAGCTTGCCGGCGCCACATATTGTGGCGGCATGTTGCCGCTGACGCCGCGCGGAAGGCCCGCAGGTGGAACTCCAACGATTGGACAAGCGCAATGTCGAAGATCAGCTTCCCGCGAAATGCAGCACCTGCACCCGTTGTTCGAAGCGACTCGGGCACGACGTCAAGTTCCGCGGCTGCCGCCAGTCCATCGGAACAGGCGTCTCGCCGCCCGCGCGCATCGATCAGGCAAAGCGCGGTCGAGAACATGAAACGCTTTGCGAGACTCTTTGAACCTTCCTCGGGTAACGCACCGAACCCCTCCAAGAACAGCACGAGCAGGATTTCCTCGAAAACCATCTCACAGCCCATGGTGAGGGCCGATCCGCAGTTACTGGAATTCGAGCCGCTGAAGGATCATGAACTGCGTCCGGAAATCGAGGGTCTTTGCCAGGCCGCCAAGGCAAGTCACGGTAGCGCCACGTCGATCGACTGGGCCAGGTATGAAAAGCTTGATGCGATTGCGGACGAAGTGCGGCACCTGAAAGCCAGATTGAGCGTCATTTATGCCAAGACCAATGCATGCATCGATGAGGTCAGGCTCACCGCGTACCAGCAGATTCGGGCTGCAAGGCAGGCCCCTGATACAAGCAATGCAAGCGATTCGGGCAATGCACGTAATGCGGATGCTGACATGAGCAGGCACAGGAAGACCTTGAGTGCGCTTGCGGCAATTCCGAAAGCCTCTAGACAGAAGCCCTCCGCCGCGCCGGCTCGCCGTTCCGCTGGTCTTGCCGGAGCGGATGCGGCAGAGGAGTACAAGGCTACGGTGGAGCAGGCAATTGGCTCATTCACGGGGCGTACGGCCGAGTTCGTGAATGCACGTCGGCGAGATATCGACAAAGCATGTCAGGAACTGCTTGAAAAGCATTTTGCAGAACGTTTTCCCGAGGCGCCTCTATGCCGGCTGGTGCATGAGATCAGTCCGGAAGCGGCGATGCCTTTCGTGAAGAAGCTGGTCGAAGCTCGTTTCGACTCGCCTCTGCTTGCATCCATCGTCGCCGACGCGCCGTCCGCGGAGGTGCTCGAGCTTTTCGCATGGAGGCGCCCGGACAAGTCCTGACCGGATTGCAGGAGCGGCCGGTGTTTATCTGTCTTTCCTGATCCACAAGGCCGGGCGCGTCGTCCAGCCCGCGCTGCGGACCGGCCCTTCGGCTTTGTCTGCCGGCATTCCGGCGAGCGAACCGCCGTGCCCGATTGCTGTCTGCATCAGCGCGATTGGAACGAGTCGTCGAGCGATCGTCGTCCCCAACCCAGATGCAAATTCAATCATGCCATGGGTGTTCCTGCAGACGTTCCCGCTCGCGTTCCTGTTCGAGCCGGATCCGTTCGGGATACGCTTGCATCGACGTATTTCCTTCGAACGCGGCCACGCGGTCCTTCACGCTCGAGCGCTGCGGGGCGGCGTTCGCCGGCGTTTTCCCGTCGGCACTTGCCAGCCGATGCAGATACAGCGCGTCCCTGGCCAGGTCGCGGTCCGCCTTGAGCTGCGTAAGCAGAGCCGCGGTATCGCCGTCCCTGACGCCGCCGGGAAGCAAGCTTGCCTGAAGCAGGAGCCGGTCGATGTCGGCGGCGTGCCGCTCAAGATTGTCCGCATTGATTCGCTTGGCCAGTTTGGCCCAGATCTTTCCTGCACCTTCGCCGTCATGCTTTTGCGACACGCGCCGTCCGCTGCTTCCCTTGATATGGCGGGCCTTGCGGCGAAGCGCTTTCAGAACCTCGGCGTTCACCAGCTCTTTCGCGCTCGCGGCGGCTTCCAGCTCCAGTATCGGCAGCGCGGCCTCGGAAATGCCGCCGTCGGCCAGGTAGCGGGCAAGCTTGGGGAAGGTCTTGCTGTTGTGTTGCAGTTTTTCAAGAAGGGCAAGGGTTGGCGCGTCTTCCATCGAGCGCAAATCATGCAGGATGGTTTGCAAGCGCGCGGGCGAGACTTTGGCAGAGGACGCAGGCGTGCGCCATCTTGCCTGCGGAGGCTTGGCCTTTTCCGCGGCGGCGATGCGCAATACCTTGCCGATGGCTTGCCTCGATGCCTGGCTGTCGAGCATGCTGTCGGCCAGGAAGGGCTGCTGCTTGGCGCGGGGCGCGCCCGGACGCTGCCGGATGTCGCGCGAGAGCAGGGTGTCCGCGAAATGCGACCAGGCGGTGTCGATGCGGTTGCTGTTCACCACCGTCCCATGACGACCATAGGGCCGCAGTACCTTTCCACGCGCCGCGCCGTCGCGGGGCAGTAACCGGCGCGATGCGCCGCTGCGGGGATCGACGGCGTATCGGGAGTAGCCTTCGACCGCGCGCACCAGGGTGGCGCCGGCGGAAAAGACGTCGCTGCGGGTGTCGCGGTGCTTGTCCGACGACATGTAGCTGAGATCGCCGAGGGAATTTTCCGATCCCACGATCGAGGCGCGCCCGAAATCGACCACGACGAGCTTTCCGGTGCGGCTGTCGATGATGCAGTTTTGGGGCCGGATATCGTTGTGCAAGATGCCCGCTTTCGCAAGATGCTCGACCGCATCGAGCATGTCGCGGCCGCACTGCTGCACCACGCTCCAGTATTCCTCGCTGCTGATCTTGCCGCTCTGCCATGCCTGCCTGAGCGTCCTGAAGAACTTGTCGGCGGTCGGTCCGGGAATCGCATCCATCAGCAGGGCGCGCTCCATGCGGCCGTTCATGGGCACCTCGGCGATGCCGTACATCTTGACGATATTGGGATGGGACCCGACCTTGCGGTACATGCGGTTGAAGGTACTCATCTCCAGCTTCAGTTCGTCGACGGCCCGGATGCCGTAATCCGACGTGACCGGCTTCATGATCTTGGCGGCGATGCGCCTGTCGTCCTGCGCGGTAAAGATCGAGACGCTGCCGGAACTGCCTGCGCCTGTGTCTGCATGGCGCAGGGAGAGGCTGTCGATGCGGATGCGTCGTTTATCCATCAGGGCATCGTTGCGCGTTTCCCATTGCACGGCGCCGGTGCGGTGGCCGGAGCGGCCGCGGGCAGGCGCATGCGTACGTACCGGCCGATGCTGCGGCATTGTCCGTGGCGGTTCCATCGGTTCCAGCGCCTTCAGCGCGCTGCGGACCGCCTTGGCCATCATGCGCTGCGCCGGGAGCGCGACGGCGTTCAGGTCCGCCAGCGGGCCGGTGAAGAGATAGGGCCTCTGCATGCCCGGCCAGGACAGACCGCGGCGCAGCCATTGGTTGAGTTCGTCTTCCAGCCGCGCGGCAAGGCTGCCCGTGCCGAAGCCGGACAGCTGATGGAAGCTATGCTGCAGGGTGTTCTCCAGGGTGCTCTGCCAGTGGCTTGCGGATACGCCGTGCGGCAATTGAAACGCCTTGCCCAGCCAGGAAGCGGCGGTCGAGTGGTATAGATCGGCCAGCTGGCGGGAGAACGCACTGGAGATGCGGAAGGCATGTCCGCGGTCGGTCGGCAGGCCGGCATTGCGGGTTTCCGGCGCGGGCGCATGCCGCCGGCTCTCGCGCGGTGCCGGGGAAAACATTTCCTGCGCGAGATGAAGGAATCCTTGATGGCTGACTTTCATGGCCTGTCTGTTCCTGGTTGGGTGCCGGCCTGACCGCTTGCCCGCGCAGCTGCGCGGGCTCGATGGCCAGGCATGAAGACGTTCCCAGTCATACAGGGAACACTCTCTACGGTTGCCGACTACGAGACTTACCGCGAGCCTCACTGCCCGCTCGGCATACACAATGCAAACGATGAAATTACGCATGTGTCGGTCCGGCCTTTCTGTTCCCAAGCCTTCTTGCGAAGGGGCCGGATACTCGGTTCGAGTCAGCGACGCTTAGGCCGCCATACGAACGTGATAAGTCGCATCATTTGCGTTTATCGAGTTTTGCGCTATTTGCGTCAGACGCCTGACGTGTTGTATCTCCGGCTACTCGTGCCGCCTGTCGAAACCAGGGCACCCCCGGCAGATGGCGACGGGCAGCGGCGACATGCCTTTGCCGCGATCCATCGCCATGTGGTGGAGGTGGGGGGAATCGAACCCCCGTCCAGACAGCCTTTCTCCTTCGAGTCCTGCAGGGCTGGCGCCCCGCGCACAACAATTCCTTGCCTGCTGCTTGTTCCTTCCTGTGCCTGAAGGCGCTGCACCGCTGCACCGCTGCGTCGTTGCCGCGGCCAGTCCCTGCATCGGCACAACGCCGGCTTTCATGCCATGCCATGCCATGCAATCCCGTGGGCTTGAAGATAAGGCAAGCTGCCCGCGGCGTCGCTCTTTGATGACATTTGTTGAGTGTCGCGAGGCGAGTATCGCGACGATGCGGGCGCGGTCGTCATGACAGGCGCAATTCATGCCGCAGG
>Ga0194137_10000862_pt1 | contig 19231 bp, 22 predicted proteins | sample TARM_MetaG_T3_14_FD_134025 | JGI IMG/M metagenome (GOLD analysis project Ga0194137, IMG submission 134025) | Freshwater microbial communities from Pennsylvania, USA, analyzing microbe dynamics in response to fracking - TARM_MetaG_T3_14 (version 2) | ecosystem: Environmental > Aquatic >... | reverse complement strand
GGCGCTTCTCAATGCCGCGTGCCGAAAGTACTACACCGCGAGGTTCTTCCGGCTCGACGACCTGGCCAACCGGCTCGCCGTGCTGGAGCCGACCTCGCAGCGCAGGCTGGACTTCCTCACTGACCTGCACAGCTGCGACCTGCTGGTGCTGGACGACTTCCTGACCACGCCGGTGGCCCCGCACACCGCGGCGGAGCTGCTCAACATCCTTGCTGCTCGGGAAGGGCGGGGCTCGACTCTGGTGACCTCGCAGTTCGATCCGCCCGATTGGTACAAGTCGCTCCAGGACGCGGTCATCGCCGAATCGATCCTCAACCGGATCGTCGCCGGCGCCGAGATCATCGCCCTCGACGGACCCAACATGAGACGGCACCTCGCCACGGCAACACCATAGCGGCCAAGCGGTCGGACGGGCCGCTATCCGATGCCCGTCCGACCGCTACCCGATCATCAGAACCGCGCTTTCCGAAAGGCGTCCCAAACACCCTCGACGACCTCACCCGCTTGGTACGCCGCGACTTCCGGATGTGGTTCTCCGCGTCCTTCGACCAACGTCTCGGCGAGGCGAAGGTCGACGAGTTCGAGGCCATGGTCGACGCCGGCGACGAGCCCGGCGCACAGCGGTGGCTCACGCAGCGCGCGTCGGACGACAGCGAGGCTGTCGCCACCAAGCTGAACGAGCTCGTCCGCGAGGCGGTGGACCGGGTCGAGTCGGTCCGCTGCGTCCTCGACACCGCCGGGCACTCCGAGACCGATCCCGTCGGTTTCGACGCACCCGACGCCCCAGACGCTGCTGCACCCGAGACCGGCGGCACACTGCCGGATTGGGATGCGGCGTACCACTGCATCGGAGCCTGTACGCCACTCGGCTCGTCCCCCCGGCGATGCTGCGCATCGTCATCGGAACCGGCAACGGCCGTTCTCAGCTGATCACCATCCACGACCAGCACGGGCGCTGGTTGGAATTTCGTTCGGCGGTCGGCGAGCCCGTCGAGGAGGGCGCACTGCGCGCGATCGCCACCGAAGCCTGGAAGTGGGTCGGGATCGGGGTCGCCCTGGCTCCGAGCGGCTACGCGCTCGTACGGACCGCACTGCCCTACGACGGGCTCACAGAGAAGGCCCTCGAGCGCGTCCTCGACCTCATCGTCGAGGCCGCCGACCAGATCGAGGCTGCCCTGTCCGACGACGACCGGTTCTGACCGCCTCCGGGCCGAGAGGACACACGATGGATGACAAGACCGATCTGCTCGTCAGGCTCCGGGAGCGACTGCCCCGGCTCGACGAGGGCGAGCTGCTGGAGCTGGGCAGACGCGCATTCGAGGAGATGGAGCAGCGCGTGGGTGAGCGCCTCTCCGCCGGGTTGACCGATGCCCAGCTCGACGAGTTCGAGAAGATCATCGACGGCGGCGACCACGACGCCGCGCACAAGTGGCTCGTCACCACCCGGCCGGACTACCGGGACGTCGTCGCGCAGGAGCTCGACCGGATTGTGGACGAGGTGGTCGAGACCGTCACCTCGGCCGAAGGCCCCGAGGAGGAGTCCGGGGAGCCGGACGCCGCGCCCGCCGCCGAGGCCGTCGAGTCGGTCCGCACGGATCCGGACCGGAAGCGAGCTCAGCCCGCCACGCCTGAGGACGACTCCGCCATCCGCATCCGCGACTGGAAGGAACTCAAGCACCATCTCCACTCGCGACTCGTCTGTCGACTGCGCGGCGACGACATGCTCACCACTCTCATCTCACTGCCCCAGGGGCGGTCACAACTCGTCTATGTCCGCGCCGTGAACGACACCTGGGCGGAGGCGAGTTCCGGGATCGGACGTTCACTCGACTCTGATGCCATCTCTACGGCCCTGAGCGCTCTCACCGACTGGATCGGCATCGGCGCGGCCTCGGCGGAGGACCTGCTCGTCGCCCGACACGGTCTACAGTACGAGGGTCTCACCGTCGCCTCCGCCCTACGCGGGGTGTTCGCCGTGGCACAGGCCGCCGATGAGGCCGAGCAGGCGGCTACCGGCGGCGACGACTTCTGATGCCCGACGAAGCGACGACGAACGTGATCAGGGTCATAGGCCTGCGCATTCTCGGGAAGGAGATGTTCGACCCCACTCAGTGGGGGATCGTGGGGCCGAGGTTCGTCGAACGGATGACCGAGGTCCTCCGACTGCTCCACCGCGTGAGCGAGGGGCGGGCGTCGCTTCTCGACGTGCCCCGAGTCCTCCGGGACACCGACTTCGTCGACAGCCTGGCGGGTTCCCTCGCCGTACCCGACGCGGACCTCCAGGCGTGGCTCAAGGCCGAGAAGCTGACCCGCAGGTCCAGCGAGTTCGGCGAACTCAACGCCTGAGTAAACTCCAAGTTCATCAAGTTCAGCGGCACCCCTGCCATGAAGGGGGTCCTCGGAACCGGGGAGAACTCGATCGACTGGACCGAGGTCATGGACTCGGGCCGGATCGTCCTCGTGGACCTCTCCAAGGCCGCGCTGGGCGAGACCTCGTCTCGACTACTCGGGTACCTGCTACTCAACTCGTTCTGGACCTCGGCACTCCAGCGCAAGTCTGATCGGACGTTCTCACTCTTCGTCGATGAGGTGCAGTCCTTCTCCTCGTCAACCCTGCCGGACATGCTCTCCGAGGGCCGGAAGTTCAGGCTGTCGGTGATCGTCGCCCACCAGTACCTCGGGCAGCTCGACACGAGGCTCCGCAACGCTCTCGACGGCAACGTGGGCACGACGCTGGCCTTCGGCTGCTCCGCCTCTGACGCGCCCGAGATCGCCGCCCGCTTCGGTGGGCTGCTCCACTGAGTATTCGCTGGTCCGAGTGCCAGTCGTATGGGCTTTGGGAGCCAGCGCCGGCTTGACGGTTTGGACGTCGTCGGAGCCACCGTTATTCGCGTTCGGAGCCACCTTCTTAGGCTCCTCCCGCTGGGTGTAACGGGCACCTGGCGGAAGGAGCAGTTCCCAATGGTAAGGAAAATCAAGGCGAAACTCGTCTTGCAGCTACGGGCCGAAGGCCTGTCCGGGCGGGCGATCGCGGCCTCGCAGCAGATCTCGCGCAACAGCGTCGCGGCGGTGCTGGAGGCCGCCGATAACGCCGAGCTCAGCTGGGACGACGTTGCAGATCTGCCGGACGGCGAGGTGTACGCGCTGCTGTTCCCCGGCCGTGGCGAGCACGAGAGCGTGTTCGCCGAGCCCGACTGGGCCCAGGTGCACCGGGTGATGGCCCGAGTCGGGGTCACAATGAAGCTCCTGCACGGCGAGTACACCGACCGCTGCGCCGACTCCGGCTCGCCGGCGATGGGCTACGACCGGTTCTCCCAAGCAGTACCAACAGCATGTCCAGGTCGCCGGGTTGGCCTCTCGGGTCGGGCACAAGGCAGGGCAGACCGTCGAGGTCGACTGGTCCGGCCCGACGATGCAGCTGACCGACCCGGTCACCGGCGAGGCGAGGCGGGTGTATCTGTTCGTTGGGTGCCTGCCGTTCTCCCGCTACGCCTTCGTCGAGCCCACCCTGGACATGAAGCAGGACACCTGGCTGCGCGCTCACGTGGCGATGTTCGAGTTCTTCGGCGGCTCAGTCCCGCGGATCGTCCCGGATAACCTCAAGACCGGCGTGATCACCCATCCCCGCGAGGGCGAGATCGTCCTCAACGACGCCTACCGGGAGATGGCCGCGCACTACTCGGCCGCCGCCCTGCCCGGCCGAGTGCGCAAGCCCAAGGACAAGCCCAGCGTGGAGAACACCGTCGCGCACGTGGCCACCTGGATGATCGCCGCCCTACGGACGCAGACGTTCGCCACGCTGCCGGAGTTGAAGTCCGCGATCTCCGGTCAGCTGGAGGCATACAACGCCGAGCCGTTCCAGAAGCGGGCTGGCTCACGGGCCAGTGTGTTCACCTCGGAGGAGAAGGAGCTGCTGCGGCCACTGCCGGCCACCGGGTACGAGATCAGCCGCTGGGTCTATGGCCGAAAGGTCGGGCGCAACGGCCACGTGCCGTTCGCCCGGAACTATTACTCCGTGCCGTACCGGCATGTGGGCGCCAAGGTCGACCTGAGGATCACCGAGTCGATGCTCGAGGTGCACCGCGGCCACCAACGCCTGGCCAGCCACGTGCTGTGGCCCGAGACCGTGGTCAACGAATACCGCACGAACGATGCTGATCTGCCGGCCGGGCCGAAGTACCGGCAGTGGGACCAGAGCAGGGTCCGCGAGTGGGCCGAGCGCGTGGGCCCCTCGGCGCTGGTCGTGACCGATCGGATCTTCGAATCGGTGCCCGTCGCCGAGCAGGGCATCAACCCCGCTCTGGCCGTGCTGCGGTTGACCCGCCGCTATTCGGCCGAGCGGGTCGAGGCCGCGTGCCGGATCGCGTTGGCCGGGCCGATCCGCTCCCCGCGGTACGCCCGCCTGCGCCCGATCCTGGAAACCGGGCAGGACAGACCCGCACCACCGACCGGCAGGGCCAGCCAGGACCGGCCCGCCCAGGACGCCGGCGGCTACGTGCGTGGGGCCGACTACTATGCCACCGGAGGTGCCCGATGAGCAGGCTCGACTCCGAAACGCGTCGCAAGCTGCGCGAGATGGGCGCCACCGCCCTGCTGGACTCCTTCGAGGCCCGCGATGAGACCCTCATGATCGGCCTGGGGTTCGAAGATCAGGTCAAGATCGTCGTGGACGAGGCACACTCGTCGTTCACTCACGCCAAAGTCGAGGGCCTGATCCCGCGAGCCGGTCTGCGCTACCCGAACGCCGACCTGCGGCGGTTGGACATGCTCCACGAGCGCGGCCTGGACCAGTCCGTGATCGCGCAGCTCGGCACGTGCTCGTTCATCGACCGGCACCAGAACGTCGTCTTTCAGGGCTTCACCGGCTCGGGCAAGTCCTACCTCGGGTGCGCTCTGGCCAAGCAGGCCTGCACCCATCGGATCCGGGCTCACTACATCCGGATGCCGGATCTGGCCGAGGCGTGGGCATTGGCGCAGGACAAGCCGAACGGCAAGACGACGTTCTTGAAGAAGTACGCCGCCTTCACGCTGCTCGTGCTCGATGAATGGCTCCTCGACCCGCCCGACGAAGGCATGCGCAGCATGCTGCTCGAGCTCTTGGAGCGCCGCTACGGGCACGCCTCCACCGTGTTCTGCACCCAGTACGCCCAGAAGGACTGGCACCAACGGCTCGGCTCCGGAGTCCACGCCGACGCCATCATGGACCGCATCGTCCACAACACCCTCTGGATCGAGACCGGAACCTTCAACATGCGCGAACACACCGCCGTGAACTAACCGCCCGAAACCGCGCACGAGAGCCGGTGGCTCCCACCCCATCGGCCACCGGCTCTCAAAGCCAATAACGGTGGCTCCCAACCCCAATATTCAGTGGCTCCCAAACCCTCAAATACTCACCACCCCTCGACCTTCGCCACCCTGCCCGGTATGACCGCCATCACCATGCGCACCGCCGGCGGCGTCGCATCCACCCCCTTCTCGTTGGTCGTGGACCACAACCAACGAATGGACGCCAGGGGCCACGGGGCGAAGCGGTTCACCGAGGTCGAGCCCGTGGTCCGGACGAGAACCCTCGAGGCGCTGGTCGAGCCCCACCGTGACGCCGTCGGCCTCTTCGAGGAGCCGCGCGCGACGCGGATGACGGAGCGGATCAAGAACGTCCGGGAGACGGGGAATCCCGGGATCGGCAAGAAGACGGGTTCGGGTTTCCTCGACGACTGGCTCGTCGAGCGGACCAAGCGCCCGCCGACACCGTCCGGCGACCCGTCGTGACAGCCGCGGGGATCCTTCACGTGGCGCTGTGACTCGACGATGTCCTCCGCTTGGAGGACAGACGCGCGGCCGCTACCGGTCTAGCGTCGATCCACAGGGTCCCCCATTGTTCGGGATCCGACCCTGCGCGGGGCCCCTTCGCACCACCCGAGGAGCAATCATGTCCGCTTGGCAGAATCTCATCAACTACATCGAGAGCAACTTCAGGGTCGCTGATCACGTGCGTTCCGACAACGGTGACGTGATCGGACTCAGGCTGCATTTCTCCGTGGCGGACGACCGCAAACAGGTCGTCTTCGTCTTCGTCCAGACTCTGATGGACGGCGACGAGGAGTGGATCGAGATCGAGTCCCCCATCGGACGGTTCGGCGAGATCAGCCTGGCCGACGCATTGGAGAAGACCTCCAACATGGTCTGCGGGAACCTCGGCAAGACCGGAGACCACGTCACCCTCGTCCACAGTGCCCCGATCGAGAACCTCGATGTCAACGAGTTCGAGCGCCCTCTGCGCCTGATCGTGACCTCCGCCGACCGGCTGGAGCGGGAGCTCACCGGAGCCGACCGCTACTGAGACCACTGCCCGGAGCCGCCGGGCGATGAACGACGAACGGAGCCCCCGATGAACTGCCGCAAGTGCCACAAGCCCGTCCACCCCTGCCCCGTCTGCAAGGGCGGACCAGGGACCGGGATGTTCGGCAAGCTCACCTGCTCGACGTGCAACAACACCGGCTTCTTGTGCCATCGACACGACGGCTACTGGAAGTAGCCCCTCAACCGCGGCCTGAACCGTGACGGCGGTCATCGGAGTTCTGCCCCTCGTCGGGCTCCTCGGGTTCATCATCGCCCTCATGGCCGGGGTGGTCCCTCACGCGGACCGCTTGGCGTCCGTCGGAAGTCCGGCGTCCCACGCCATCCTGGAGAGTCTGGTCGGTGCGGTCGCCGTGGCCACGCTGCTCGCCGAGGTGTCGGAGGGGAGCTTCGGTGCCGCCACGGTCGGAGCCGGGCTAGGTCTCATCTCCGCGATCCGGGTGCGTGCGCCGGAATGGGCATCGCTCAGCGCGGCCTTCTCGATCCTCTATGGCGCGGCCGGGGTCTTCGCGGCGGTGATCGCGGTCATCGGGATGTTCGACTCCGGGTGCGCCGGCGAGACGCCTGTCCACCCCGTCGTGATCTCCCTCCTCGTCGCGGCCGTCGCCGCGTTGTCACTGACCTCGAGTTTTTTCAGTTTCTCCGCACTGTCACCGGGCAGGCTCTCCGCCGTCGGCGTGGGTTGGTTCGCGTCTGCGGAGACACTCGCGGTCCTGTCCTCTCCCGTGGGACTCCAGCTGTTTCCCACCACTGCCTGGTACTTCATCGGCCTCGTGCTCTTCTCGATCGTCGTGGGGCTGGGCCTTGGTGTCGCCCCGGAACCGGTGTTCATCCTGGTATCCGTCGCCTTCCTCCTCGCCACGGCGAGCACCGCCACCTCGTCCGATTCGACGTGTCAGGTACCGCACGCCATGACCGCGGTCACCGTGTTGCTGTCCTTCCTCGCCGTCCACCTGCTCGTCGGCATGGTCCTGCGGATGGTGAGATGACACCCATCGCGACCCGGCCGGATATTCATCCGTTCAGACGACAGCGCGAACCACGTCCTCAGGAGACAATCAGGAGCGATTCGCGCCGGCCGCACGGTGCATAGAGACGAGTCGAACAATCGGACACGCTGATGAGTGGAGTGGTGGTCGGACCGTGACGAACAGCATGATCGCCCTCGCACTGCTGGCTGACACACAGGTGACGAGAGCCGTCCACGAGGCGGACGAGGCCCGCGCGGACGCGCGAGCCGAACTGGAGGCCAGACTCCGGCAGGAGGCCGCCGAGCGCGCACGCCAAGAGGAGGCCGCGCGCCGCGCCTGGGGGGAATACGACGCACGCCACCACAACGCAGTGAACGCGGTTCGTGCCAGCGGCACCGGCATCGTCAGCGGCAGCGTCCTCGCCGGAATCCTCGCTCTGGCCCTCATGATTCTCGGGGTGTGGATCTGCACGACTCTGCGTCTGGTGTTCCCGACCACCTTTGAAGAGGCGGACTACTATCGCGCGGTCAACGGAATCGGGCACGCGATCAACGGATGGCTGTGGCTGATGATCCTGGTCGCGATCGTGTGCGGAGTGGTCGCCCGCTGGGCGCCTGTCGCCACGTGGCTCACCGTCGCAGTGATCGGGTGGGCGGTGTACAAGTCAGCGCCCGCCGCCAGCTCACCGGGCGGTATCGGTTTCGTCTTCTCCGACCTCGTCCTCGACCTCGGCATGGTTTCCGTACTCCTCTTCACAGTCATCTGCCTGGGACTCTTCTGGATCCTGGCACTCACCTACGGCCAGGCGGATCGCGCTCGTGAGTCCCGACTGGGACTGGAAAAGGCCCAGGAGAATCTCCGGGGAGTCGAGGCCAACCCTCCGTCCGTCCCGCGCCCCGCGCCCGTCTCCGGGCTGCCGTCATGAGCGGCCCCAAGGGGATCGAGTACGAGATCCAGCAGGCACGGTTCCGCGAGGAACGTGCGCTCGCGGACGCGCAGGCCGGATGGAGGCGGTTGACGGCGGCTGTCCGGCGATTCCGGATCGGGTGCGAGGTCACCGGACATACGGACCTCTTCGTGGAACTGCCTGTGACCCCGACCGGAGACTCCGCGCCGTGGCGCCGCGCCTGCGAACAGGTGAGGCAACGGCTCGAGCGCTCCCAGGCGGAGTTCGACCGACGACGCCAGGAGGAACTGCACCGCCGGGTGGAGCACGACATCTCAGCGGCTGTCGCCGAACTGAAGAGGTCGGAAGCAATCCGGATCGCCGCCGCTCTCGACGCCGCCCGCGCTCACGCGGCGGAGGTCGAGACATCCTCGACCGTCTCCGACGCCGTCACCGATCGGGGGCCGACGCGCGAGGACGTCAGGAAGTCGGTCGACGCCGAGCTCCGTCGACTCACCGAACACTCTCCTGAGCTCACCAGCCTCGGGGCCCTCATCATCGCAGAAGACCCCCGACGCTCGCGGCTGCTCGTCGCCGACCTGGCAGGTCGGGTCTCAGCCGCCAACCGCGTGGCCGCCACGAGACGCGAGTACGCGCGCACCATCGACGACCTGCGCGCCAAGGCGGAATCGATCGCGGCGGAGGCCGGCGTCGTCGGTGGGTCTGATCCGTCCCTGTACCTGGATCGCGCCGAGACGACCATTGCTGCGGGCGGCGATCCGGCCGCCGACCTCCGGACGGCGTCCGACATCGTCGTCGGACTCGAACGGTTGGCCGCCACGGGCTCCGAGCGTCGCTTCGTGATGCGCGCCGTCACCGAGAGCCTCGCCGAGCTCGGCTACACGGTGCACGGCACCGAGGTGGGGACCGCGGAGACACTCCTGTTCCGGTCGAGTGCGGCCGCGACGGACACCCATCTCGTCAGGGTGGAGGTCGACGGCGAGGAGGTCGGGATCCGCACTGTCCGCACCTCCGGATCCACCACCCGACTGCAGGACATGGCGGCCGACGAGTCCCTGTGCGCCGACCTCGACCCGTTCCTGGCCGGCCTGTCCGACCGTGGGGTCACCAGCGGGCGGATCCGCCGGACGGAGGCCGGGGTCGTCTCCCCGCCTGTCGTCGCTGTGCGGGAGTCCGGGGCGGGCACCCGCGGCGAGGCCACGGCGGCCACGACCGACGCCGCCGCGGCAGCGCGACGTCGCCGCGCCCGGACCACTCGCCAGCAGCAGGGAGGCACGCGATGACCTCGCCCGCGCCCGCCGCCGTCCAGCTCGAGGCGCTGCCCTCATGGCTCCGGGAGATCGACGTCACCCTGAGCGCCAACCCCCAGGTGCTCGTGACCGGCAATCTCCGGGACGACATCCTCATCCCCGAGCCGGGGCGTCCGTTCCCGTCGATCTTGTCCGTGATGGACGCGATCGTCCTGGTCCTGCGTACGGCAGGTCACACACGGGTCATCGGTTTCGACCCCGTCGACGGGGCCCGCGCGCTCGTGTCCGACGAGACCACCGAACGGCTACTGGGCAGGCTGGAGAACATCGAGGCGGAGTCGGTCACCGCCCTACGCCACCGTCAGCTCGCGCACCTCCTGCGCGCGGTGACCTCCTCGCCGGAGCCCTGCTGCCTCGTCGTGGACGGGGCGTCCCGCCTCGCGGGGGGGCTGGACTTCGCGGAACCGGAGTTCCACCACACGCTCTCCACCGCGGAGAAGGTCCTGTCCACCGCCGTGCGTCATCCTGTCCCGGGCCCCCACCGGGCGCAGCTGTACAACGCGGTGTTCTGGCTGCTCGACAGAGAGGGCGATCTCCCACACTGGCTCAGCGCCTCCCAACTCACCCGCGTGGTCTCGGTGCCGGAGCCTGCGCTCGGCCAGCGCCGGGAGGCTGCCGCCAGGGTGGCACCGTCGCTGCCCGGATACGCCGACCTCGACGACACCGGCAAGACCGAGTTGCTCGACACCTTCGCCTCGCTCACCTCCGGGCTGACCCTGCGGTCGATCGCCGAGATCTCGCGGCTGGCGATCGACCGGGGAATCGGGGCCGCCGAGCTCGGCGACGCGGTGCGCACCTTCCGAGTCGGGGTACCGGACAACCCGTGGCGCGACGAGGCTCTCCGCGACCGGATCGGCAACGGCGAGGAACTCCTGGGCCGCAAGGTCAAGGGCCAGCCCGCAGCCGTCCGCAAGTCCCTCGACATCCTGATCCGGGCGTCGATGGGTCTTGCCGGCGCCCAGACATCGGGCAACGGAAGCCGTCCGCAGGGCGTCCTGTTCTTCGCCGGCCCGACCGGTGTCGGAAAGACCGAGCTGGCCAAGACCACGGCCGAGCTGGTCTTCGGCCGCTCCGACGCATTCCTCCGCTTCGACATGAGCGAGTTCTCCTCCGAGCACGCGGAGGCACGGCTCATCGGCGCGCCCCCCGGCTACATCGGCCACAACGCCGGCGGCGAACTCACCAACGCCGTCCGGCAGCAACCCTTCCGGCTCATCCTCTTCGACGAGATCGAGAAGGCGCATCCTCGCATTCTGGACAAGTTCCTCCAGGTCCTGGAGGACGGCCGGCTCACCGATGGCAACGGTTCCACGGTCTACTTCACCGAATCCCTCATCGTCTTCACCTCCAACCTCGGCGTCTACGTCGAGGAGAACGGTGTCCGCGTACCGGTGGTCAAGCGCGGCAGCCCCTACACGGTGGTCGAATCCACGATCCGCGCTGCGGTGTCGGATCACTTCGTCAAGGAGATCGGCCGGCCGGAGTTGCTCAACCGGATCGGCGACAACATCGTGGTATTCGACTTCATCGACGAGTCGACCGCGGAGATACTGGTCCCCCTGTTCGTCGGCAACGTCAGGGACCGCGTGCTCGCGCAGACCGGTCACCACATCGAGCTGAGCGACGCCGCCACGGAGACGCTCGTCGCGGAGGCGGTGACCAAGCTCGACTTCGGTGGTCGTGGGGTCGCGACCGCCGTCGAGTCGATGCTCGTCAACCCACTCGCCCGCGCACTGTTCGCCCTACCCCCCGGCAGGACCGACTGGAGGGTCGAGTCCATCGAGCGCGACGCCGGTGGATGGGCGGTGCGACTCGCATGACCGCCATCCTGCTCTCCCGTCTCCATCACCCCGTGGAGTCGCTGGGATTCGGGCGACGCGCGGGAATCTGGTTCCAGGGGTGCACGGTCCACTGCCCCGGATGCGTGTCCGTCGACACGTGGCGCCCGGACCGTGCCACGGAATGCGCCGTCGACGACGTGCTCGGGTGGCTCGCCGCCCTCGACGATCCGCTGTTGGACGGGATCACGATCTCCGGCGGAGAGCCGACGGATCAGCCGGCGGCGCTCATCGCTCTCCTGTCCGGCCTCGGCGAGTGGATCGCCGAGCAGGACCGTGAGATCGACATCCTGCTCTACAGCGGTCGAGAACTGTCCGGCATCCACGACCTCGCACCCGGAGTTCTCGAGCTCGTCGACGCCGTGGTGAGCGGCCCGTTCGTCGCCGACCTCGCCGGCGCGGACGCCCTGCGCGGATCCTCCAACCAAGAGGTCACGCCGTTCACGGCCCTTGGCGGGCTCCGTTACCACGCCGCGTCGCTCGAGGCCGACTACGGACAGCAGCGATCCCGCATGGCGGTCCACGTGGACGGCACATCGATCTGGATGGTCGGCATCCCCCTGCCTGGCACCATGACCGCGCTGTCCGACAGACTCCGCGAGCGCGGGGTGGGCCTCGTCAAGGAGTCGTGGCTCTCATGAGTGACGTCATCGCCTGCCCCAACCCCGACTGCGGCCTGGAGATGGACCGCACTGTGTTGGCCATGTGCACCAGCTGCGGGACGGACCTGTGGGCGATCCCCCCACGTGCTGCAGCGACGACGCCCGCCCCCGCGGCGGCGGCACCAGTCGCACCCGGATCGGTCCCTGCTGCTCCCGCTCCGCAGTCGGTGGGCCCCGCACTTCTCCGACTTCCCGGCGGCAGCGCGGTGGTCGTGCCCTCGGACGGACTGCCCGTGGCCCTCGGCCGCGACCCCTCCTTCGCGGACGCCGCCGCGTTCGCCTCCTTCGACAACATCTCGCGCCGACACGCGACGGTCTGGTTCGACGGGACCACCCTCGAGGTCAAGGACAACGGTTCCGCCAACGGCACATGGGTGGACGGCCGCCGACTCGAACCCGACGTCCGCACCGAGGTCGGCCCACATCAGAGCCTCCGGCTCGCTTCCGACGTGACCGTGACGATCGACAGGGGGACCGCGTGAGAATCCGCATCGAGGGAATCTCGCACCGCGGGATGGTCCGCGACCACAACGAGGACGCGTTCGGGTGGCGAGGCCTCGCCGTCCAGACCGACGACGGCCCCCCGCTGCTCACCGAGCTCGAGGTGATCAGGCCGATCACGATCGTGGTGTGTGACGGCATGGGCGGGCACGCCGGCGGTGACCGCGCGTCCCTCATGGCCACCAGGCTGATCGGCTCCGACTCGGTGGTCGGCAGCACTGCGGACCACCACGACACCGCCGTCCGCCTCCGCGAGGCCATCCGGGAGACCTCCGAGGTGCTCAATGCGTTGCCCACCGGCGCTCAGGAGGGGGCGACCCCCGGGTGCACGGTCGTGGGCGCCACAGTCTTCCCGGACGGGAGCGTCCTGGTCTTCAACGTGGGTGACTCCAGGGCCTACACGCTCGACGACAGCATCCTCTCCCGGCTCACCGAGGATCACCGGCGCGAGGGAGGCAACACGCTCACCCAGGCGCTCGGCGGCGGAGCCAGGGTCGTGCTTGAACCCTCGTTCTACTCGCTTCGGCTCGGTTCCGTACCGGGAGTGGTCCTGTGCACGGACGGGCTCGACGACTACGTGGATCAGGGCGGGATCGAATCCGCGATGGCCGAGGACCTTCCGGACCTTCCTCTGCGCCTACGCAATCTCGCGCTCGCCGGGGGTGGCGGCGACAACGTCACCGTGGTGCAGGTCGGCCTCGTGCCGGAGCCGGCGGATTCCGAGACCGCGCCGCCCGGCACCGACGGGACCGATCTCGAACCGGAAAGAGACGCAGAGGCGCGCCCGACCGACACCACTGCGATGACGGAGAAGAACGATGTCTGACGATTCCGCCCTCCCCGATGCCACCACACCTGTGGACGCGCCCGAGGATTCGCGCGACACGGGGACGTCTCGCCTGCGCGGCTCGCTGTTGAGGGCCGCCGGGACGGGTTCGACCTCGTCGTCGTCCCCCGCTTCTCCACCTCCTCCCCCGGCCCCGAGCCCGCCGGCTACCCGGCTCGAATCGCCGAGGACTCCGACTCCCCCACCTACGCGGATCGATGCTCCGTCGACGCCCACCTCTCCACCGACGCGCATCGAGTCCCCCGGCCCCTCCTCGTCCACTCCATCGACACGGCTGGAAGGGACCCTCACGCGCAGCGGTGCCGCCCCCACCCGCTCCGACTCGCCGCCCGCCACGCGTGTCGAGTCCCCGTCCCGGCTCGGCGGAACGCTCGTCGGCAGGGCCACGGGCGCACACCTGCGGGAGAACCTTCCGCCCGGTCTGGCCGCCAAGTACACGCTGATCAGCGAGCTCGGTGCCGGCAGTGAGGCCCGCGTCTACCTCTGCGAGGACTCCTCCGGCAGGCACGTCGCGATCAAGCTGTACTTCCACACCCCGACGTTCTCCTTCGATCCCCGGGACGAGAAGTACCGCAGCCGCTTCACCCACGAGCACGCCGTCGAGCTGATCGACCGAGAAGTCGATCACGGGGTGACCTATGAGGTCCTCGAATACTGCGCCGACGGCACTCTGGCCGATCTCCTCGCCGCATCTCCGCGTAGCGGTGACGCCGGGTTCGCGGACGAGGTGCTCACCGAACTCGCCGACGCGCTCGAGTGTCTCCAGTCCTCCACCGACGGTCCCGGGCTGGTCCACGCGGACGTCAAGCCGAGCAACATCCTCGTCCGCACCAGGGCGCCCTTGGACCTGGTGTTCACGGACTTCGGTCTGACCGTCGACCTGGGTGGCCGCTCCCGAATGACCAACACGGGGGCGGGCACGGTCGCGTACGCGGCGCCCGGCTCCGCGTACTCCCACCGCGCTGCCGACGACTGGTGGAGCCTCGGGATGATCCTCTACGAGATCATCGTCGGGCACGGATACTTCCAGACTCCCGACGGGAGCACCCTCGGCGAACGTGCCATCGAGGAGCACCTGTACATCCAGGACATCGATCTCGCCGCGGTGACGGACTCCGGCATCCCGGAGTCCGACCGGTGGATACTCCTCCTCTCAGGGCTGCTCACTCGCGATTACGCGAAGCGCTGGGGAGCGGACGAGGTCCGCCGGTGGCGCGGCGGCGAGTCCCCGGAGGTGCACCGTGGAGCTCCCCCGGCCCCCCGCGTCACCGGCGGCACGGCCGAAGTCCGTCCTGCCCGCCCGCTCGTACTGTGGGGCGACCTGAAGGTCACCACCCCACACGAGCTCGGAGTAGCCTTCGCGGAGAACCCCTCCGCTGCCGCCCGCTCCGTGACCGGCACCGCGATCAACAGCATTCAGAAATGGTTGTGGCGTGACGCCGGACTCGACGACGCCCTCACCGACATCCGCGAGGATTGGCAAGCCGCCGAGACGGTCGCCTACCTGACTGCCAGGCTCGCTCCCGAGCAGACGATCCGCTACCTCGGGTACGACATCAGCACCACGCCCGCCTTGCAGAACTCGTTCAGAGAGGCGGCCTCGGCCACCCGACGAACTGTGCAGGACTTCCGCACCCGCCTCTACGAGACCCGCCTTCTCGGTGCGCTTGCGGATCCGGTGTACCGGCCGACCTACGACTCCCTCGACGCTAATTGGCACGACGTGACCCAGCTCGCGTACGACGAGGCCGAGGACAGGGGAATCGGACTGGACGCCCAGGCGAGGCACGCGATTCGAGACAACGCGCTCCACGTGTTCTGCGGCGAGGGCTCGCGCGACTCCATCCTGTCAGGCATCGACGACCGCATCCGGTCAGCCGAGTACGCGCGCGAGGTCGACTGGTTCGACAGACTCGTGACCGACCTCGAGGAACGGCGGCGATGAGCGGGACGACCGACTCTCATGCGCTGGCGCTGGCGCTACTCGCGGACGCGTCACTGGCATCGGCGGTGCACAGGGGCGAGGAGCTCGTCGCGGACCGGCGGCGTCTCGAACAGGCACGGCGCGAAGAGGAGCAGCGGGAGCGCGAACGGCGCGCCGAGGAGGAGCGTCGGGAGGAGGTGGCCCGGCAAGCGGTGCTTCGTGAGGAGCGATCCTCGCGCCGCATGGTGTTCGGCGGCGCGCTCGCGTTGGGCGTGGTCGGGATCCCCGCCAAGTTCGGCGTGGACTCGTTCACCAGGGGCTCGATCGGGTTCCCCTACGACTTCATACGCAGCGCGGCCAACTTCCCCGACGGGGATCTCCTCGTCGGCGCGATGGGAGTCGGGGTGTTCCTCATCCTGCTCGCCGGCGCTCTCTCGTTCGCATTCCGGGACTTTCCGCCGCACGTCAAGATCCTCGGGTACTCGGGCGTCGCCATCGTGGTGCTCAGCGGATTCCCGGTGGTGGTGGCGGTGGCCCTGGGGCTGGCGATCATGGCGCTGTTTATCGCCCTGGGCGTCTTCGTCTTCTGGATATTGATCAGCGCACTCACCGGGTGAGCGCGCCGCCTTACTCCTTCATCGGTCGAAAAAGGTAGGCCTGCACGCCAACACCGACCGCGAACGCCGCGACCGCAGACATGATCGTCACCCCGAGGTAGCCCCAGGCGATCGAGCCTTGGACTGCAGACTGAGCAAGAAAGTAGACGAAAACTCCCGTAGTGAATCCTTGCAGAAGCGCTTGAACGGTAGCCACGCACCCGATCACCCCGAGAATCGTCCGGGCGGTGCGGCGCGACCCACCTACTGCTCTGACGGTCCACGCCCGTTCGACCACGACGATGATGATCGCCAGAAGGAGAAGCACGACGGACGGAGACTCCTCAGACCACAGCCCGCCGAGCTTCTCGATGATCCACCGTGAAGCGCCCACGATCCACCTGATGACTGACCATGCGTCCTGTGGCAGCTGAGGTGAACGGAGGACAGGAATTGCAGCACCCACCAACTGAATGGCCAGGATCGCGACAATCGCAAGAATCTGAAGGCCGAAGGGCCCCCCGGACGAGTCAGTGGACTTGGCGACGGTCATAGTCCGACTCCGGGGAAGTATCGTGCGACGGCGGTGAACATTCCGAACAACAGAATCGCATTGGACAAGGCCCAGAATATTGCGGACCCCACACCGGAACCGCCGCCGCTCTCCGGACGGGGAGCGGGTGCCGGGGAGGCTGTCCGGCGTTTCGGGTCGGTCGGTCGTACAGCTGGTCGGGGTGCGAGTGAAGCAAGGTCACCGGCGGGGCGGGGACGTGGAGGAATCCCGGACTTGCCCTTCTTCGTTCGATTCCTAGCAGCGGGCGAGGACACGGGCCTGCTCGGTGCGCTTTGCGTCGACGCGCTCTTGGTCGGCGCGGTGCGCGTCGGCCGTCGAGCGTCGCACACCACACACGTCCTGGCGCCGGGCGCATTCGACGTCCGACAGTCCTCGCAAATCCACATGTCCCCACCTACCGCTTTTTGGGCGCCCTGCCGAAGTTCTTTGATACGACGAGCCTGCTGGGTGGCCTCTCAGCAGCGGCCGGCGTCGACGTCGGGGTCGCGGTCTCGCCTGTCGCCGTCGGGCGGGGTGCCGCCGACGTCCCACCCGTAGGCGTCGTCGGTTTCAGCGTGGTTCTGAGGAGACTTCCCCTGAGTTTGCTTCCTCCTGTGGCTGCCGCCGATGCACCGGCGGTGGGAGCGGCGCGCACGGATCGGGGCGACACGCTGTAGCCGGGGTCCGCCTCCATCGTCTTGAGGTGGACGAGAAGCTCGCCGGCAGTCGGCCTCGACGACGGTTCCGGCGCTGTCATGGCGAGGATCAGCGCACGCATCTGCGTCCACTTGCGCAGTCCCGGGTCGATCGACTCGCCGGCCGCCACCGCCTGTGCGCAGGTGTGCCACCTGCCGTGATCAGGAAGTGAGCCGGTGAGATACTCGGTGAAGATTACTCCGAGGGCGAAGATGTCCGACTGCACGTCGATCCGCGCATGAGGATCGCCCTCAAGATACCGCAGCATCTCCGGCGAGTAGTAGGGGGCGTCTCCCATCAGTTCGGTTCGCGTCGGCAGATCGTGAGCGAGGAAGGAGTCGTCGAAGTCGATGAGCTTGCCGACGGGACCCGCCTTGGCGATCTCGACGATGATGTTGCCGTCCTTGTCCTTCTTCTGAGGTTTGAGGTCTCCGTGGACGACGTTCGCGCCATGGACCTGCTCCATCGCTCGTGCGATGGTCTTGAGAAGGAGGAACTGCGCGGGCCGTCCCAGGGTGGAGATGTCCTCGTGCCGGGCGATGTCGATGTGCGGCGAGACCTTGTAGTAGAAGGTCTCGTGCCGGAAGAACTCGAGTGGGATGACGACATTCGACCCGGTGACCGCGGCCTTGGTGAGCGCGCTGTCGACCGCGACGTGCCGTGCCTCGAATCGCTTGCACACCGCCCGCTTCTTGGCCTTGTTCGCCTCGGATCCCGGGCTGCTGTCCAACGGGTACTTGTATTTCGAGAACCTCTTGATGAAGTAGCGTTCTCCCCCCTTCTCCGCCAGCGCCCAATCCGCCATGCCACCGGCCGTCTTGAAATCGGTGACGAGACGGTAGCCGTTGATGACGGTCATGGTTCCTGCCTGTCGGTCGCGATGAGCGAGAAGTGCCCGTCACGGTAGGTTTCCCACCGGGCGCCCTCGGCGGCGTTGAGCTCCTCCTCGAGCCGGGCGAGTTCCTGGCGAGTCCCTGCCAGCCGGCGGCGGATGGCGCTGAGAGACTCTCCTCGGCCGACGAGGTCGTCCAGACGGCTCGCGAATGCACCCCTAGCCGAGTGGAGATCGTCGACGCCGCGTACGCACAGCGCGATCGAGACGTCGTCCCCTGCTCTCGCGACCAAGGCGTCCGCGAGAGTGCGCCCCCATTCGTCGATACTGGTGGACTTCGCGAGTGCGGACAGGATCAGATACTCGAGATCCTCGGGAGACTGCACGTAGTCGTATGCTCCGTCCGTCCCAGTGAGGACGATCGCCGGCCCCTGCACGGTCGTCGTCGCGGCCTGCAGGTGGAAGTCCCCCGAGGCGGACAGAACATTGTTCATGGCACCGTCGTCGGAGCGCCCGGTGCTCGTGCTCTTGGTGGACGAGGTGTGGTCCGTGGTGAGGACCCGCAGCCCTTCGACCGGGGTGAGTACGTAGCACCGGGAGTCTCCCGCCCATACGGAGACGATCTCGTCTCCGCCGTCGTCGGACATGGTCGGCCGTACTGCGCACAGCGCCATGGTCGTGGGAAGCCGCTTGATCGCCTTGGAGACCAGTCGGCTCTGTACCTCGCCGGACGCGAGTTCGTCCCCGCGGGCCTTCAGCTCGGCGCGGAGTGCGGGTTCGAGTATCCCGACGATCTCCTCGCGGGAGCGGTCCACGATCGCCGACGCCTGCTCTGCGACGTATGCGGCGGCGACTCGGGATCCCACCCACGCGGAGGTCCGTTGCTCGCCCTCGAACATCAGCCTGGACGAGCCGCTACCGCCCAGACCGTCGAACACCGCGAGGATCACCCCTCGGCCGGGAACCTCGACACACACCGGAGGGGCATCCTCACCCGACCCGTGATCGTCACGAGCGAAGCTGGTGACGAACTCGGAAGTCCTCACGACGACGTCGACATCGGTTGCCGCCGGTGGTTCCGGAGCCTCCTCGAGCCCGGAGGTCGCCCCCGGTTCGCCAGCGGCCGCGGTTCCTGGAGCATCCGCTGATCCCCCGGCCTCACGGGGTGCCGGCGACTCGACCGACCTCGAACCTGCAGGGCGGCCCGTGTCAGGAACCGAGGCGGCATCGGGGG
>Ga0194137_10000861_pt1 | contig 19248 bp, 19 predicted proteins | sample TARM_MetaG_T3_14_FD_134025 | JGI IMG/M metagenome (GOLD analysis project Ga0194137, IMG submission 134025) | Freshwater microbial communities from Pennsylvania, USA, analyzing microbe dynamics in response to fracking - TARM_MetaG_T3_14 (version 2) | ecosystem: Environmental > Aquatic >... | reverse complement strand
GCACACCGACGCCGCTGAGCACGGTGTCGCCGACCGCATGGCCATGGCTGTCGTTGATGCGCTTGAAGTGGTCCACGTCCAGCACCGCCAGCAGCGGCGGCTGTGCTGCGCCGCGGCGCAGCAGGCGGCGCAGGCGCTCGTCGAAGCCGCGCCGGTTCAGCAGGCCCGTCAGCACGTCGACCTCGATGAGGCGCTCAATCTGGCGCAGCGCCCGGTCCTGCAGCAGCAACAGCATGGCCAGGGCCTGGCCGATGAGCAGGGCGATGACGGCGAACAGGCCGGCCGCGTTGTACTGCGTCAGCTCGGCGCGGTTTTGGGCAACCAGGGGCGAGATGGCCAGGCCGCGCGCCACCTCGACGATGGCGCTGACGATGAGGTCGCCCGCCAGCAGGCCCAGCGGGAAACCGCGCTGCCCTCGCCAGGCGCGCAAGGCCGCACGGGCGGCCGGCAGGGTCAGCGCGGCGGAGGCCAGCATCGTCAGCGTCAGCGAGGGCCAGAACTGGCCGGTCCAGGCCGTCAGCGCGAAGGACCCGATGCAGACCCCGCCGGTGAAGAGCAACGGCCAGCGCCAGCGCAGCGGCAGGCCGAGGTAGACGCGCAGGCCCAGCAGCACCATCAGCGCCGAGAACAGGCTGCCAAAGTGGCCCACCACCCATAGCGTGCGGGGCGCTTCCATGGCGATGAAAGCCACGCGGGCCGCCTGCGTCAGCGCCGCGGCGGCAAAGGCCCCGGCCCAGAACCACAGCGCACGCTCACCCTTCAGATGCCAGGCGCCACCGAGCGTGGCCAGGGCCAGCATCGTCGTGACGAGCTGGAAAACGCGCAGCAGCGTGTCGGCGTGCAGGGGTTCCATCGTGGGCTGGAGTCATCCGCGCGACACGATGCCCGCATCCGGCCGCCCCGTCGACAGCTGCCGCGACTGCGCCGTGATCGATCTCACGGAGTCAACGCGCCTGCAGGCTCTGCATGGTGGCCTTGACGCGCTGCAGCATCGGCGACGCGCCAGTGATGCGGGCATCGAAGGGATGCAGGCGCTGGCCGCCGGTGGCCGCCATGATCTTGCGCACATACAGCCGCGTCTCGGCATAGGGAGGCACGCCGAGATAGCGGTCCACGGCCTTCTCGCCGGCGTTGTAGGCCGCTACGGCCAGCATCACGTCGCCTTCGAAATAGGCCAGCAGCCAGCGCAGATAGGCCATGCCGCCGCGGATGTTCTGCGACGGATCGCGCAGCCGCACGACGCCGAAGCGCCCCCCCGTCTCGGGCAGCAGCTGCATCAGTCCCTGGGCCCGCTTGGGCGATTCGGCCAGCGGGTCGAAGTTGGACTCGGTGGCCATGACGGCCAGCACCAAGGCCGGCGCGAGCTGGTATTCCGGCGCCAGCAGCTTCACGTAGTTGACGATGGCCGGCGGCGCGTGCTGCGGCAGCGGAAGGCTGGCCCACAGCGACACCGGCTTGGCGCCGCGCGGGGCCGGCGGCGCAGCGACGGCCACCGGCGGGTCGCCCTCCGGCGGACGCAGGCAGGGCGGCGGGTCGCCCAGCGGCGTGCCGCCCATCTTGTCGAGCATGTTCTGCGCCTGCTCCATGCCCTGCTCGGCGGCCGCGGCGAACATATGGGCGGCCTCGGCATCGTTGCGCTGGATGCCGCGCGCATTGGTCAGCATCCAGCCCAGGCTGTACTGGGCCTCGGCGTCGCCGTAGCGGGCCGCGCGGCAGTAGAGCTTGGCCGCGGCCACCTCGTCGCGCTTGACGCCGTCGCCGTACTCCAGCGCCTTGGCCTCCTGGCGCCAACGTTCCACCTGGGCCGGCACCACGGGGCCGCGTTCGCCGGGCGGCATGGTCGGACGCGGCAACTGCTCCAGCGTCAGCGACGGCAGCTGCGCCGAGGCCGCGGAGGCGGCGAAGAACAATGGCAGCAGCAGGGCGCGCAAGGGTCAGTCCGGAGGCAGCGGTCAGGGGGCGGAAGTCTAGACTGGACCGCATGCAAAAGACCCGCCTCGAAGCCTTCAGCGACGGCGTCATCGCCATCATCATCACCATCATGGTGCTGGAGATGAAGGTGCCCCATGGCAGCGACTGGGCCGCGCTCGAGCCGCTGTGGCCGGTCTTCCTGTCCTATGTGCTGAGCTTCGTCTACGTCGGCATCTACTGGAACAACCACCACCATCTGCTGCACGCCGTGCGCAAGATCAGCGGCGGCGTGCTGTGGCCCAACCTGCATCTGCTGTTCTGGCTGTCGCTGCTGCCCTTTGCTACCGGCTGGATGGGCGAGAACCACTTCGCGCCCCTGCCCGTGGCTGTCTACGGCGGCGTGCTGATCATGGCCGCGCTGGCCTGGGTGCTGCTGCAGCGGGCGCTGGTCTGCATCCCCGGCAACAACACCCTGCTGGCCCAGGCCCTGGGCAAGGACTGGAAGGGCAAGGTCTCGCCGGTGGTCTACCTGGCGTCCGTCGCGCTGGCCTTCGTGCACGTCGGCCTGTCGCTGGCCGGCTATGCGCTGGTCGCCGCGCTGTGGCTGATCCCGGACCGCCGCATCGAACACCACCTGTCCAGGAGCGAGTGATGCCTACCGTCGACCCCCGCATCGACACCTATCTGGCCGGCGCGCCGGACTTCGCCCGTCCCATCCTCGAGCGCCTGCGCGAGGACGTGCACGCGGCCTGTCCCGATGTCGTCGAGACCATCAAATGGAGTCGCCCCCACTTCCTGCTTTCCGGCAAGCTGCTGTGCGGCATGTCGGCCTTCAAGGCGCATTGCGCCTTCGGCTTCTGGGAGCGCGAGGGCGCAGAGCCCGGCCAGGGCGGCGCCATGGGCGACTTCGGCCGCATCACGACGCTGGCCGACCTGCCCGGCCGCGGCGATTTGCGCAAGAAGATCAAGGCCGCCGCGGCCCTGCTGCAGTCGGGCGCGACCCGCGCCGCCAAACCCAATCGCGAGCCCCGCCCCAAGCTCGAAATGCCCACCGACTTCGCCGCGGCCCTGGCCAAGGTCAAGGCCGCGAAGCATCACTATGAGGCCTTCGCGCCCAGCAAGCAGCGCGACTACCTCGAATGGGTGCTGGAGGCCAAGCGAGAGGAGACGCGCGCCAAGCGCATCGCCCAGGCGGTGCAGTGGCTGGCTGAAGGCAAGTCGCGGAACTGGAAATACGAGAGCTGCTGATCAGCCCAGCACGGACTGCAAGGTCGAGTTGCGCATCCAGTCATCCGCCACGATGACGCGGTTGCGGCCCTTCTGCTTGGCCTGGTAGAGGGCCTTGTCGGCCAGGTGCATCAGCGTCTCGGGCGTGTCGCTCCTCGCAGCCTCGGCGACGCCGGCCGACAAGGTCACGCGCAGCGGCTTGCCGCCATCGCCCTTAAGTTCCAGCGCCTCCACGGCCAGGCGCACCTGCTCGGCCAGATGCCTGGCGCCCGTCACGCCAGTGGCCGGCAGCACCAGGCCGAACTCCTCGCCACCCAGGCGGCCCAGCACGTCCGAGCCGCGCAGCCGTGCCCGCGCACAGGCGGCCACGGCCCTCAGCACCTGGTCGCCGATGACGTGACCATGCTGGTCGTTGACGCGCTTGAAGTGGTCCAGGTCCAGCATGACGAAGCTGACCGGCTGGCTTTCGCGCCGGCCGCGCTCGAGCGAATGCTGCAGCAGCGAGACCGTCGTGTTGTGGTTGATGGCACCCGTCAGACCGTCGACGCTGGCCAGCTCGCGCATCTGCGCGGCCAGCCGCTCGAAGCCCGCCAGCACGAAGCCGAAGCCGGCCGCCAGCACGGCCATGAAGGCCAGCATGAAGATGGCGCTGCTCCAGAAGGCCGCCGTGCCCGCCGGCAGGGTGCCGCCTCGCGCCCACCAGACGCCAAAGCCGACGCACAGACCCAGGGCCGCATTGGCCAGCAGCAGCATCGCCGCGACGACGCGGAAGGACAGCTCACCCCGCCAGCCCTGGCGCAAGGCGATCACGGTGGCCGGCAGCAGCAGCACGGCCATGGCGGCCGACATGGTGCCAGCCCGCACCGGCGTGCTGACGTCGAGAATGAAGGGCACGGTCAGCGCCGCGGCGGCCAGCAGCCCATGCTGCAAGACTCCGGGGCCACGGTTGAGCAGATGCCATGACACCGCCGCGACGAACTGGGCCAGGCCGGCCATCAGCAGCAGATTGCCACCCAGCAAGGCCGGCCAGCCGGGCCACCACGTCTGCAGCGCAAAGCAGACAAAGCCTCCACAGAAGGCCTTGGCCGCGCCGCTCAGGCGCTTGAGCTCACCGCGCCGCAGGCCGCCGCGCCCCGCCGTCTCCAGCAGCAGGGTGAGCAAGCCGAAGCCGACGATAAGCATCAGCACCAGCGTCGGCACATCCAGCGTCATGCGCAGCAGCTCCCTTCCCGGGGGTTGAGGCCCAGTGTAGGCAGGGCGGGCCGCCCTGTCGCAAGGGTCTGCGCCGATGGCGTGGCTTCCTGCTCACGGCTTCAATACCGGAGTGAGCGCCCCTTTCCTGACCCCCTCCCTCTGCCTGCTGAACCCGCACGCCGCCAACGGCCGCTGCGCCGCCCTCGCCGAACCGCTGCGCGACGCCCTGCCCCAAGTGCCGCTGGTGCTGCCAGAGAACGTGGGCGCGGCACGCCAGCGCCTGCTGGCCCTGCCCGAGGGCAGCCGCGTCATCGTCGCGGGCGGCGACGGCACCGTGCACCAGCTGCTGCCGGCCCTGGTCGCTCGCAGGCTGCAGCTGGCCCTCCTGCCCGGCGGCACCGGCAACGACCTCGCCCGCGCCGTGGGCCTGGCCCGCATGGACTGGCGCGAAGCCCTGGCCCACGCCCAGCGCGCGCCGGCATCGAGCATGGACCTGGGCGAGCTCACCACGCCCGAAGGCGGACCGCAGCTCTTCATGTCCAGCCTGACGGCCGGCTTCGACGCGGCCATCGCCATCCGCGCCCAGGCCGCGCCCCACTGGCTGCGCGGCCAGCCCCGCTACCTGTGGGCCACGCTGAACGAGATCGGCCGGCTGCGCGTCTACCCGCTGCGCGTCGAGGCCGACGGCGAGCTGCTGCACGACGGCCCGCTGCTGTTCGCCTCCAGCCTCAACACGCCCAGCTATGGCAGCGGCATGCCGGCGGCGCCCGGCGCCCGCGTGGACGATGGCAAGCTGCAGTTGCTGCGCGTCGGCGCCTTCGGGCGGTTCGGTGCCCTAGCCATGATGCCGCTGCTGCTCATGGGCTTGCATCTGCGCCATTCCAAGGTGGCCTTGAGCGGCTTCCAGACGCTGCGACTGAGCAGCTCCGCACCGCTGCCGCTGGCCGTCGACGGCGAGCCCCTGCCCTCATCCACCGACATCGCCGTGCGGGTGCTGCCGCAGGCCCTCAGCGTCGTCCGCTGACCGGGCGATGATGGGCGTCATGGACCTTGCCGACGACACCCCGCGCCCCGACTGGCTGGGCCCCTGGCTGAAAGGCTTTCCGGCCCTGCAGCCGCCGGTGGCCCTGGCCGATGTGGCCCGGCGCGGCTGGACCCTGCACGAGCTGCCGACGCCTGTGGCCGTCGTGCGCCAGCAGGCCCTGGCCCACAACATCGCCTGGATGCAGGACTTCGCGGCCCGCCACGGTGTCCAGTTGGCGCCGCATGGCAAGACGACGATGAGCCCCCAGCTGTTTCGTCGCCAGCTTGACGCCGGCGCCTGGGGCCTGACCTTCGCCAACGTCCACCAGCTGCGTGTCGGCCTGGCCGCCGGCGCGCGCCGGGCCCTGATCGCCAACCAGCTCATAGCGGCGGCCGAACTGGCCGAATTGCTCGATCTGCGCCGGCGCCATCCGGGGCTGGAGCTGGCCTTCTTTGTCGACTCCCAGGCCCAGCTCGACCTGATCGCCGCGCACTGGCAGCAGCTTGGCAGCGGCGAGGCACGCATCGACGTGCTGGTCGAGCTCGGCACCTCGCGCTGCGGCGTGCGCGAGCACGCGCCGGCGATGGCCCTTGCCCGCGCGCTAAAAGCCCATCCGGCGCTGCGTCTGCGGGGGATCGGCTTCTACGAGGGCCTGCAGATCCAGGGCCAGAGCGAACCCGATCGCGCACTGATGCGGCAATGGCAGGGCCGCCTGCAGGCCCTGCTCGACGCCATCGAGGCCGAAGGCCTGCTCGACGCCGACGCCCGGCCGCTGTGGCTCAGCGGCGGCGGGTCGGCCGCCTTCGACCTCGTGGCACCGGTGCTGGCCGGTGGAATCCGGCGCCTGGGCCTGCTGCGCTCGGGCTGCTATATCTGCCACGACCACGGGCACTACGGCCGCTATATGCAGACCATGGACGAGCGCATGGGCACGCCGCTGTCAGCGCCCAGCCTGCAAGCGGCGCTGGAGGTCTGGACCCAGGTGCTGTCCTGCCCCGAGCCCGGCCTGGCCTTGCTGAACGCGGGCCGGCGCGACCTGTCCTTCGACGCCGGCTGGCCGCCGCCGGTCTGGCATCTGCAGGGCAGCGAGAAGGTCAAGGCCCCGGTCGGCTGGCGCGTCACCGGACTGAACGACCAGCATGCCTATCTGCGCTGGGACCCCGCCGTTTGCCAAGGTCCCGTCGTCGGCGAGCGCGTGGCCCTGGGTCCCTCCCACCCCTGCACGACCTTCGACAAATGGGCCTGGATGGCCATCGTCGACGCACACGACCGCGTCGTCGACGCCCTCACGACGCAGTTTTCATGAAGCGCCGCCACCTGCTGAGCCTGTCCGCCACCGTCCTGATGCCCGCCGCCGCCACGCCTCCCTCGCCCCGCTTCCTGCACGTCGGCAGCTATGCGCCGCTGGGCCAGGGCATCTACAGCTTTGCCATCGCAGCCGATGGCGGCCTGAAACCGCTGGGCGTGACGGCCAACGCCCACAGCCCGAGTTGGCTGGCGGCCCACGAGGGGCGCGTCTATGCCGCCGAGGAAGGCGGCGACCATGTGGCCGTCTACGCCCAGGACGACAACGGCCAGCTACAGCTGCTGCAACGCCAGGCCAGCGGCGGCAGCGGCCCGGCCCATCTCAGCCTGGCCGCGGGCCGCGTCTGGGTTGCCCACTACGGCGACGCCCGCTTGGCAGCCTTGCCCCTGCAGGCCGACGCCAGCCTCGGGCCAGCGCAGAGCTGGCCCAGCTGCGGTGACGCCGACTGCCGCCCCGGCCCGCAAAAGGCCGCCAAGGCCCCGCCCGGCAGCCAGGCCAGTAGCGGGCATGAAGCGCCGCACGCCCACATGATCCAGGTCAGCCCCGACGGCCACTGGCTGGTCGCCACTGACCTGGGCCGCGACCGCCTGCTGGCCTGGCCGCTGACGCCCGACATCCCGAGGCTGCCGGCCCTGGAACTTGCCCTCTGCCCCGGCTCGGGACCGCGCCATTTCGCCTTCAACCCGCACGAGCCACGCTGGGTTTATGTGCTGCAGGAGGAGTCGTCCACGCTGTCCACCGTCGAACTCACGGCCGGCGGGCCGCGCGTGCGCGACGAGATCTCGGTGCTGCCGGCCGGCTTCGCGGGTACCAGCTACGCCTCCGACCTCATCGTCGCACCGGGCGGACGCCATCTCTATGCCCTGAACCGACTGCACGACAGCCTGGCCGTCATCTCGCTGGCCCGTGCCTCCGCGCCTCGCCTGCTGGACCACCACTGGGTGCATGGCAGCACTCCGCGCAGCGCCGGCCGCGCCGGCCAGCACCTCTATGTCTGCAACCAGCGCAGCGACCAGCTCAGCCACTTCCACCTCGGCCGCCCCGAGAGCCCGCGCTTCAGCGGCCGGCAGACGGCCGTTCCCAGCCCCGCCGGCGCCTGCGCGCTGTAGGGCCTGTTAACGCTATGACAACGGGTCGCCCGTTGCCATAGCGTTAACAGGCCCTAGACTGGCCCGATGAAAGTCGCCGCCACCCTGTTGCTGCTCGCCAGCACGATCGCCGGGGCCGAACCCATCGGCTCTGTCGACACCGCCTTCAAGCTCATCGGCCCCGACCACAAGGTCGTCGTCGACGCCCACGACGACCCCAAGGTGCAGGGCGTGACCTGCTATGTGTCGCGCGCCAAGACGGGCGGCATCAAGGGCGCCATCGGCATCGCCGAGGACAAGGCCGAGGCCTCCATCGCCTGCCGCCAGGTCGGGCCCATCGCCATCGCCCAGCCGCTGCCCCGCCAGGAGGAGGTCTTCAACGAGCGCATCTCCCTGGTCTTCAAGCGGCTGCGCATCGTTCGCCTCGTCGATCCGGCACGCAACACCCTGGTCTACCTGACCTACTCCGACCGCCTCATCGACGGCTCGCCGCAGAACAGCGTGACCGCTGTGCCGGTGCCGCGTGAGACACCCATCCCACTGAAGAAATGAGCTTTACCGAAGCCCTCTTCGCGCTGATGCCCATGCAGGCGCTGGCCGCGGCGCTGGTGCTGATCACGCTGATCGGCTGGCGCGGCGCCAACGCCGGCGGGCGATGGGCCCAGGTCGGCATGGCGGGCTTGGCCGTCGGCCTGGCTCTGCTCAGCCCGGCTCTGGCCGGCCGCTTCACGGCGCCGGAGGGCCTGCACAGCCTGGGTGTGGCCGCCGTCAGCCTGGGGCTGTCGGCCCTGTGGTGGGCCCTGGGCCTGTGGCTGACGCCGCGGCCGGGGCGCTGGGCCATGACGGCCGCGCCGCTGCTGCTGGGCGTCGGCCATCTGCTGCTGTCGGCCGACCAAGCCCTGGCCCAGACCCTGGCCGACGTCGTGCTTGGCACCCAGCTCGCCTGGCTGGGCGTGGCCCTGACCCTGCCCCAGCGCGCAAGCGTGCTGCAAGGCCTGAACAGCCGGCGCTGGCGCCTGCTCGGCCTGGCGGCGGTCCTGCCCCTGCTGGCCGCCATGCTGTGCCGCGCCGCCGCCACCCTGCTCCATGACGCCGCCCCATGGCCCGACCTGGTGCTTGCCCTGGCCGGCCAACTGGCCCTGCTGCTGAGCCTGCCCATGCTGCTGCTGGCCTGGCGCGGCCAGACCGAGGCCGAGCTGGCCCGCCTGGCCCAGACCGACGGCCTGACCGGCCTGACCGACCGCAGGGCCTTCACCCAGCGCTCGGTCGATCTCATCTCGATGGCACGCCGATACGACGAGCCCCTGGCCCTGGTGGTGCTCGAAATGGACGACTTCGCGACGCTGCAGGCCGAGCGCGACATGGACTTCGTCGACCGTGCCCTGGCCCTGTTCGGCAGTTGCGTGCAGGCCCAGATGCGCCTGGGTGACCTGGCCGGCCGACTGAACGGCGAGCAGTTCGGTGTCCTGATGGCGCGCTGCCTGCCCGAAGGCCCGCAAGCCCTGGACCTGCGCCTGCGCAAGGCTCTCGCCGAACGCGCACCGGCCGAGCTCGGCATGCAGCTGTCCTTCAGTGCCGGCTGGGCCAAGCTGCGCCCGGGCGACCGCGGCCTGCCCGATCTGCAGCGCCGCGCGGAGACCGCCCTCTACGAAGCCAGGCGTGCCGGCAAGGGTCTTCTGATGGCCGAACCCGGAGTGGCCGATTGAGCGCGCAGGACAACCTCGTCGACGAATGGGTCGGCCACAACCTGCTGGCCACCGACCCGGCCCTGCTCGCCGCCTTGCGCCAGGCCGCGCCACAGGCCGTCGAGCCGCTGACGCGCTATGGCGCCGAGCTCGGCAGCGCCGAGACGGCCCAACTGGCGCGTGACGCCAACCGCAACGGCCCGCAGCTGCGCCAGCTCGACGCCCGCGGCCGCCGCGTCGACCTCGTCGACTTCCATCCGGCCTGGCACGCCCTGCTGGCCATGTACCGCCGCCAGGGCCTGGTGGCCGACGTCTTCGCCACCGACACGACCGGCCGCTGGCCGGCATTCGCCGCGGGCTGCTATCTGCATGGCCAGGTCGAAGCCGGGTCGCTGTGCCCGGCCACCATGACGCAGGCGGCGATTCCGGTGCTCGCCAAGCAGCCCGAGCTGTTCGCCCCGCTGAGCGACAAATTCTTCAGCCGCGAGCACGACCCGCTGGACCGGCCGCTGACCGAGAAGCCCTCCGTCTGGGTCGGCATGGGCATGACCGAGAAGCAGGGCGGCTCCGACCTGCGCCGCGTGCAGACGACGGCCACCAGGCAGGCCGACGGCAGCTATCTCATCACCGGCCACAAATGGTTCTTCTCGGCGCCAACCAGCGACGCCCATCTCGTCCTTGCGCGCACCGACGCCGGTCCGACCTGCTTCTGGCTGCCGCGCTACACGCCCGACGGCTTACGCAACGCGGTGCAGGTGATGCGCCTCAAGGACAAGCTCGGCAACCGCAGCAATGCCAGCAGCGAGGTGGAATTCCACGGCGCCTGGGCGCGCCGCCTCGGCGATGAAGGCCGCGGCATCCCGACGCTGATCGAGATGGCCGGCTACACGCGGCTGAACTGCGTCATCGGCAGCGCCGCCCTGCTGCGGACGGGCCTGGTCCAGGCCCTGCACAACGCGCGTGAGCGCAGCGCCTTCGGCCGCCACCTGGCAGAACAGCCGCTGATGCAGACCGTGCTGGTCGACCTGGCGCTGGAGAGCGAGGCCGCGATGCGGCTGATGCTGCGCCTGGCGCGCGGCTTCGAGCACAACGAGCCGGCCTGGCAGCGCCTGATGACGCCGGCCGCCAAGCTGTGGGTCTGCAAGCGCGCCATCGAGTGCACGGGCGAGGCCATGGAGCTGCTGGGCGGCAACGGCTATGTAGAGGACTGCGTGCTGGCGCGGCTCTACCGCGAGGCGCCGGTCAATTCCATCTGGGAGGGTTCGGGCAATGTGATGGCCCTGGACGTGCTGCGTGCCATCGCCCGCGAGCCCGACGTCGCCCTGGCCCTGCTCGACGAATTCGCGACCTGCCCCGATGCCCCCGTGCGGGCCGAGGCGCAAACCCTGCGACGCCTGCTGACCGGTGACACGGCCGCGCTGGAGGCCCAGGCCCGCCGCGTCGCCCAGGGCCTGGTGCTGTGCGCCCAGGGCCTGCTGATGCGCCAGCAGTCGTCCACCGCCGCGGCCGATGCCTTCATCGCGACCCGCTTCTCGGGTGACGGCCGCCTGGTCGGCAGCCAAGCCGTCCCTCGGGCCGCGCAGATCCTCTACGCGGCGCTGGCGGCTTAGCCACCCAGGTATTTGCGCACGATGCGCTCCTGGGTGCCGTCCTTCTCCAGCACCTCGCCGGCCTCGCGGTAGCGCTGCACCAGGGTGGCGTCCACCGAACGCTTGCTGAACATGATCTGGGCAGGCTCGTGGGACAGCACGACCGCCGTCGGCACGATGCGCTCGTCCAGGCCGAGCTCGCGCAGTTCCCAGCGCGCCGTCGCCTCGCTGGCCAGCACGCCGTCGACGCGGCCGATCTCCAGCATCTGCCAAAGACTGCGGCGCGATGAAGCCTGGGTCAGGGCCGAACGGAAGACCGCGTTGCCGAGCAGCTCCGCATAGTCGGGGCCATATGCGACGCCGATCTGCACGCCCAGCTTGAAGCCCGGCCGCCAGGCCTCCTGCAAGCGTGTCGCGCTGCCGAAATCGGTGGCGCGGCCTGCGCCCACGAAGAGGCGGTTGGGCACCAGCACATGCTGCTCGACCCAATGCGCATAGGCCTCGCGCTCGGGCCGGCGCAGCGCCCCTGGCAGCACGTCCAGGCGCCCGGCCTGCAGCTCGATGAGGGCCCTTGCCCAGGGCAGTTCCACCCAGACCGCCTTGAAGCCCATGTGCAGCAGGGTCTGCTCGGTCAGCTCGGCCTGCATGCCGACGATGCGGCCCGTCTCGTCCTGCATGGTGTAGGGCGGATCCGGGTTCCAGCGAACGCGCAGCTCGCAGGCACTCGCCGGCCCAAGGGCCAGCGCAAGCCAGGCGAGGCGAGGCGGAACAGGATGCGGCGTAACGACACAGCTGCATTGTGCGGGCGGCCAGCGCCACCGTGTCGGAAGCGTCCGACAGCCCGCCCCGCCGCCCGCCTATACCTGGGGGAGCTGCATGCGGCCATGCTGGCAGCACCACGCCGGAGACAAGCCATGAGCCTCGATGCACCGCTGCCGCGGAACCCGCTGGCCGTCGCCGCTCCCCATCGACCGTTGTGGTCGGCGCTGCAGCGCTGGTGGTCTCCGGCCGCGTCGGCCACCGAACAGGCGCTGGGTTATGAATCCGCCCTGCCCTGGACCCTGGGCGAGGACGCGCCAGCCGAAACCCGCGACGCGCCCTACTGAATGAGCCCGTTCTTCAACGCGTAATAGGTCAGGTCGCTGTTGGTCTGCAGCTTGAGCTTCTCGAGCACGCGCGTGCGGTAGGTGCTGACCGTCTTGACGCTGAGGAAGAGCGCCTCGGCGATATGGCCCACGGTTTCGCCCTGGGCCAGGCGCAGGAACACCTGGAATTCCCGCTCCGACAAGGCCTCGTGCAGGGGCTTGTCGGGCGCAGCGCCGGCGCCCGAGCCGCCGACCACGCTGTCGGCCAGCTGTTCCGCCACCGCCGGGCTGATGTAGCGGCGCCCGCGCGCCACCAGGCGGATGGCATTGGCGATCTCGTCGGGATCGCATTCCTTGTTCAAGTAGCCACTGGCGCCCTGGCGCAGCAGCGTGGTCGCGTAGTGCGCCTCGGGAAAGCTGCTCAGGATGAGCACAGGCAGCTCGGGGAAGCGAGCCTTGATGGCGGCCAGCGCGTCCACGCCGCTCTGGTCGGGCATGGAGATGTCCAGCAGCAGCACGTCGACCTCGCCGCCGCGCGCCATCTCCAGCGCATCGTGGCCGCTGGCACCTTCGCCGGTGACGCGCAGGTCGACGTGGTCGGACAGGAACTGGCGCAGGCCGGTGCGCACGATGGCGTGGTCGTCGACGATGCCGATGCGGATCATGGTGGGCGTGGTGTAGGGGATGGCGTCAGCGTAGCAGTCTGCCGCGGGCGCCGCGAGAGTCGCAGTCCTACAGCGGCGCCGGCCGAGTCCGACAGGCTGCCGCGCTTCGGGACTATGCCGTCGCCCGTGGACCGCCTCGATAGTGACTTCAGCGGTTCAGTGAAGCCGCCATCCAAGGAGAACCCAAATGCTGAACAAGTCCGTCATCACCCTCGCCGTCGCCACCGCCCTCACGGTCACCTTGGCCGCCATCGGGGGCTGTGCCGTCACCCGCAACCAGGAGACCGTGGGCGCCTACGTCGACGACGCCGCGCTGACCACCCGCGTCAAGGGCAAGTTCGCCGCCGAACCGACCGTCAGCGCCATGGCCATCAGCGTCGAAACGCTGAAGGGCACGGTACAGCTGTCGGGCTTCGCCAAGTCCTACGAGGAGAAGGCCATGGCCGAGAAGCTGGCCCGCGAGACCTCTGGCGTCGTCGCCGTGCGCAACGACATCGCCGTGCGCCACCCGCAATAAGCGCCTTCTCAAGGACTTTCCCTAGGACAAGTCCTACAGCGCGATGCGCTGCCGTCACTGCCGGTCCGACGCGGAAGCAGTCCATACTCCAGTCTCATCATCCCTTGCGCCGCCGTCGGGCCATGCCAGCACTCAAAGCCTTCATCGTCGAAGACAGTCCGGTGATCCTTGAGAACCTGATTGCGACGCTCGAGGAGCTGGCCCAGGTGGAGGTGGTCGGGTCGGTGGCCGACGAGGCCGGCGCGGTGCGCTGGATGAGCCGGGATCCCGACGCCAATGCCGATCTCTTCATCGTCGACGTCTTCCTGCGTTCCGGCACTGGCCTGGGCGTGCTGCAGGCCGCCCAGCAGCTCGGGGTGAGGGCCCGGCGCGTCGTGCTGACCAATTACGCAACCGAGGAAATGCGCCGCCGCTGCGCCAGCCTGGGGGCCGAGAGGGTGTTCGACAAGAGCCGCGAACTCGACGACCTCATCAGCTACTGCGCCGAGTTGGCCGAGCATGCCCCATCAACGCGCCCTGCAGCCGCGGCCAGTTGAACGCCTAACGGTGCTGCGTCATCTCGATCCCTGGCTGGAAGGAGCCAGCCGCAAGCGCGGTCTGGCCATCTTCTTCGCCGCCCTGGCCGCCGCCGCCGTCATGGGCGTCAGCGAAGCCGCCTTCTGGGGCGCCGACGAGGCGCTTAACCAGGCCCAGGCCCGCCACCAGGCCCGCAACGACGGCCTGCGCCTGCGCGAGCTGCTGACCGACGCCGAGACCGCCCAGCGCGGCTATCTGCTGACCGGGCGCGACGACTATCTGGCGCCCATCAAGCTGGCCGAGCAGGAGCTACCGACGGTGCTGGCGCGGCTGCGTGGCCAGTACGCCAGCTCCGAATGGGAAGCCCTGGTGGCCGACGCCAGCCGGCGCGGCCGCGAAAAACTCTCGGAGATCCAGACGGTCGTCCAGCTTTACCGCGAAGGCAACGACACGGCCTGGCATGGCCTGGTCGAGTCCGACATCGGCCGCGAGAAGATGCAGGCGGTGCGCGACGCCGTCGGCCAGCTCGACCAGCACGAGCTCGTCCAGATCGCCACCGAGCGCGACGCCGTCGTGCGTTCGCTGAACTACGGCCGCATCGGCGTGCATGGGCTGACGCTGATCAGCCTGTTCGGACTGGCCGTCTTCCTGCGCCGCAACGAAGCCCTGCACACGGCCCGCCGCGAGCATGCCCAGGAGCTGGCCCGCGAGCGCGACCGCCTGGACCGCGAGGTGGCCCGCCGCACCGCCGAGCTGACCGAGCTGGCCCACCACCTGCAGACGGTGCGCGAGGACGAGCGCGCCCATCTGGCCCGCGAGCTGCACGACGAGCTCGGCGCCCTGCTGACGGCGGCCAAGCTCGACGTCGCCCGCATCCGCCGCATGACGCGCAACAACGCTCCGGGGATCGACGAACGCCTGATGCACATGAGCCAGCTGCTCGACCAGGGCATCGCGCTAAAGCGCCGCATCATCGAGGACTTGCGCCCCTCGGCCCTGTCCAACCTCGGCCTGATCCCGGCACTGGAGATCCTGACCCAGGAGTTTGCCCAGCGCTCCGGCCTGCGCCTGAGCCTGGAGCTGATGGAAGCGCCCACCGACGAGGCCGGCCGCCTGGCCCTGTACCGCCTCGTGCAGGAGGCACTGACCAATGTTCTGCGCCATGCCAAGGCTGCGCAGGTGCGGGTCTCGCTGGCCGAGACCGACGGCTGGCTTCAGTTGCAGATCCGCGACGACGGCCAGGGCTTCAACCCCGAGGCCGTCGGCGCCGGCCACCATGGCCTGCTGGGCATGCGTTACCGCATCGAAAGCCTGGGCGGCACGCTGCAGCTGCTGTCGGCACCGGGCCGCGGCACCCTGGTGCTGGCCCGCCTGCCGCTGCGCGAGGACCCCGAGCCCGAGCCGCCCCCGGTCACTGCGCCGGGCGAACTTGGCGGCCCCAGCCTTTCCTGAATTCCTACAGCCCGAGCCTGTGCGAGCCGACAGCTGGCGGCCGGCCGGCCAACCAAACTGACGTTATGCCGATGCGCTGCCGCCACCGCCGCGCGGTCGACGCCTGCACACCCTCGCCACGCTGGTCGCCGTGGCGGCCCTGGGCGCCAGCGCGGAACTGGTAATGGTGGACGACCCGCGCCCCTGGACGTGCAGCTGAGCGCGGGCATGGACCAGGCGGCCGGCACTCTGAGCGGCTGGCCGCAGCAGCTGTCACGCGGCCTGCAGGTGTCACTGCGTGCGGTGGCCGACGGCCGCGACGTGGCGGCGCCGGCCTCGGCGCCCGACGACGCCACCGTCGTGGCACGCGCTGAGACGCCCGTCACCGACATGGAACAGCCGGTGCGCGCCGACCTGGCGCCGCGGCAGCTGCAACCCGTCAAATAGGGGCGTGTTCGCGCCCCATTTGCCGTCGCGTGAACGGGCCTAGGCCGGCACGGCCTCCTCGGCTGCCGCCAGCAGCTCGACCAGCGGCTGTGGCCGGTGCAGCAGGAAACCCTGCACCTCGCCCACGCCCAGCCGCACAAGTTCCAGCAGCACCTCGGGCGTCTCCACGCATTCCGCCACTGTCGCCAGGCCCAGCACCTGGGCCACGTCGACGAAGCTGCGCACGGCGGCCTGGTCCAGCGGATCGGTCATCAATGCCCTGACGAACTGGCCGTCAATCTTCAGTAGGTCCACCGGCAGGGCCTTCAGATGGCCGAAGGAGGTGGCGCCGGCGCCGAAATCGTCCAACGCGACGCGCGCACCCAGGGCCCGCATCTGCTGGATGAAGCGCGCGGCCTCGCCCAGCTGCGTGATGACGGCCGTCTCGGTGATCTCCAGGCACAGCGAGGCGGCGCGCTGCGGGCCCAGCTCGGTCAGCAGGGCGCGCGCCTCCTGGCGATAGGCGGCGTCCTGCAGCGTCAGCGCCGACACATTGATGGACAGGCTGGCAATCTCGGGCGCGCCTTCGCGCCGCAGCAGGGCCACGGCTTGGCGCAGCACCCAGCGGTCCAGGCGCGGCGCCATGTGGAAGCGCTCGGCCGCCGGCATGAAGGCGCCCGGCAGCACCCGGCTGCCGTCGCGCTCGCGCAGGCGCAGCAGCAGCTCGCCGCGCAGCCGGCCGTCGTCCAGCCCTTGAGTCGGCAGCACGCGCTGCAGGTCGAGCTCGAAGCGCTCCTCGTCCAGGGCCTGCTGCAACCGCGTGGCCCAGCGGTGCTCATTCTGATGGGTGCGCAGGGCTGCGTCGTCGGGGGCCCAGACCTGCACGCGGTTGCGGCCCAGCTCCTTGGCCGTCATGCAGCAGCAATCGGCCTCGCGCAGCGCCGCGTCGGCGTCGGGCCAGCGCCCGTCCAGCGGCGCGACGCCGATGCTGGTGCCGATGCGAAAGCGCTGCTCGCCATGCACATAGCGGTACTGGTCCATGGCGTCGCAGAGCTTCTGGGCCACGCGCTGGGCCTCGTCCAGCGAGCAGTTCTCCAGGATGGCGGCGAACTCGTCGCCGCCCAGCCGGGCCACGGTGTCGCGACCGCGCACGCCGGCTTCCAGGCGCCGCGCCACCTCGCGCAGTACCTCGTCGCCGGCGGCATGGCCGCAATGGTCGTTGACGGCCTTGAAGCGGTCCAGGTCGAAGGCCAGCAGGGCGTGATGGCTGCCGTCGCGCCGGGCGCGCTCCAGCGTGCGCGTCAGGCGCTGGCCGAACTCGACGCGGTTGACCAGGCCGGTCAGACCGTCGTGGCTGGCACGCCAGCGGATCTCGTCGAACTGGCGGCGCTGCTGGGTGACGTCGCGAAACACCAGCACGGCGCCGAGGACGCAGCCCTCGGCATCGCGGATGGGCGCCACCGAATCGTCGACAGCACGCAATTCGCCGTCGCGGCTGAGCAGCACGGCGCCGGCCGGCAGCCGCGTCGGCCGGCCGGTGGACAGGCATCGATGCACCGGGTCGTCGAGGGCTTCGCGGGTCTCCTCGCGCTGGGCCATGAAGACGCGGCTGGCCGGCTGGCCGCGCGCCTCGCTGGCGGCCCAGCCGGTCAGCCGCTGGGCGACGGGGTTGAGCCAGGTCACGCGGCCCAGGGCGTCGGTGGTAAGCACGGCGTCGGCGATGGACTGCAGCGTCACCTCCAGCAATTCATGCTGTTCCTCGAGCTGCTGCTGCAGGCGGCGCGCCTCGCTGACGTCCCAGCACACGCCCGACAGCCGCAGCGGCCGGCCAGCGGCATCGCGCAGCACGCGGCCGGAGCTGCGCAGCACGTGACTGCTGCCGTCGGGCCAGCAAACCCGCCATTCGCAGTCCAGCTGCGGCCCGTCGCGCAGCGCCGCCCGCACGGCCATCACCGCCGCCCGGCGATCCTGGGGGTGCAGGCGCTTGCGCCAGGCCACCAGGCTGGTGCGCTGGCCATGCGGCGCCTCGCCATGCAGCCGCCACATGGCGTCGTCCCAGGCGAGGTCACGCGCACGCAGGTCCAGATCCCAGACGCCGATGCCGCCGCTGTGCGTGGCCAGGGCCAGCCGCTCCAGCGCGCGCTCCAGCTCGGCGCGCACCGCGGCGGGTTCGGTGACGTCCAGCATGACGACGCCGACGCGCCGTCCGGTCTCGTCCTCGTCATGGCGGCCGACGACGCGCAGCACACGGCGCCGGCCGGGGCCGGTGTCGCAGGGCAGCTCGACGTCCCAGCCTTCGCCATCGCTCGCAGCGCGCTGCAGGGCCGCGTCCAGCATGGCGGCGCCGTCGGGGCCGAAGCAATGCAGCAGGGCCCCCAGCGTCGGCACCTGTCCCTTGGGCAGGCCGAGCAACTCGCAGGCGGAATCGGACAGGGTCAGCTTCTCTGTGTCGACCTGCCATTCCCAGGCGCCGACGCCGGCCAGGCGGCTGCAGCGTTCCAGGAAGCGAGTGTTTTGCGCCAGGGCCAGCTGGGCCGCGGTGACCGAGGCGGCGAGCCCGACCCGCTGCGCCTCGTCGACGGGTATCTTCGTCTGCTGGGATTCGCTCATGGATGCTTGCTCCGACGCCAGAACGGGCAAGCATCAATCCCGTGGCGCCGCGCCGGCGTCGGCATGACGGGTGCCTGCCTGTAGGACAAGGCCGCATTCGCTGCCCGTCGCCGGCTGTCCTATCGCGCCCATCGCGCTGGACTGACAACCCGAGGGCCGCCGTCCTCGTTCACTGGAGGCAGCGGCCACAGCGCCCGCCTGCATCAGAAGAAAACCATGACAACCGCTCTCAGCCGCTGGATCGCCCTCGCCCTGTTCGCCACCGCCGTCCTGGCCGCCCTGCCGGCCGCCCGCGCTGCCGATGTCGGTGTCTCCTTTGGCTTCAGCCAGCCCGGCGTCTATGGCCGCGTCGACATCGGCCGCTACCCGCAGCCGGTGCTGATCACTCCCCAGCCGGTCATCATCGATCGCCCGGTCTACCGCACCGACCCCGTCTCTCTGTAGGTACCGCCCGAGCACCGCCGCGACTGGCACCACCACTGCCATCGCTACGGCGCCTGCGGCGCGCCGGTCTATTTCGTGCAGGACGGCTGGTATCAGCAGAACGTCTGTGTCCACCGCGAGCGCGACTGGGACGAGCGCCACCATCACGACCGTGGCCATGGTCACGGGCACCGCGACTGATGGCCTGCAAGAGGCCGCGCCAGTCGCCCAGTTCCGCCCACCACTGGCGGGGCTGGCGGCCCAAAGTCGGATCAACCCTGGCCGTTGTGCCGCGCCCGCGCGGCTGGCCCGGACGCCCCACGCCGCCACCTCCTCTGCCGTCCTCCTGACCCCATCGCCGGCCCCGCGCCGGCGCTCCGCCTATGCCTGGCCGGTCGCCCTGGCCCTGGCTGCCTGCGGCGGTGGTGGCGGCAGCCCCGCCCCAAGCGACACCCCCAGCCCGCCGCCGTCGGTCGCGACACCCAGCCCGTTGCCCATGCCGGTCCCGGTGCCGACGCCGAGTCCATCGCCATCGCCCAGCCCTTCCCAGG
>Ga0194137_10000860_pt1 | contig 19282 bp, 17 predicted proteins | sample TARM_MetaG_T3_14_FD_134025 | JGI IMG/M metagenome (GOLD analysis project Ga0194137, IMG submission 134025) | Freshwater microbial communities from Pennsylvania, USA, analyzing microbe dynamics in response to fracking - TARM_MetaG_T3_14 (version 2) | ecosystem: Environmental > Aquatic >... | reverse complement strand
ATCTAATCACCACGGTTGGTAAACTCATCTTCAACGAAATTCTTCCAAGAAGTTTCCCATACATCAACGAACCCACAGAAGAAAACCTTACACAAAACACACCATCACGCTTCTTCATCGCACGCGGAGAGAATGTCCGCCAGGCGATGCTTGACCGCCTCGAGTTTGAAAAACTACACCGTGAACATGCTGAACTAACACGCATTGTCATCAAAGAGGAAAGCGAACAAGAGAAAAAGAAACGCGATGAAAGAATCAGTACCGTCGAAAAACGGATTGGTGAACTTGAAAAAGCCGGCGCGTGTCGACTAACCGAACCGTTCCGCAAAAAATTCCTCTCCCGCATCATTTCGAGAGTCTTCCACGATTTCAACATCAACGAGACCTCGAAGATGCTTGACAAGATGAAAAACCTTGGATTTGAATATTCCACCCATGCAGGGATTACAGTCAGTGCCTTTGACGTCAACCCCTACACACAGAAATCAGCCGTCCTCAAGGAAGCTGACGAGCGCGTGGATCAGATCCAGGACATGTATGAAGATGGATTCTTGACAGAAAACGAACGCTATAACATGGTTATCACCGAATGGGCGAAAGCCAAAGACACCATCCAGACAGGCCTTCGTGAAGAACTCTCAGTCGACAACCACATTCACATGATGAGCGATTCCGGTGCCCGTGGTAATATCTCGAACTTTACCCAGCTCGCCGGTATGCGCGGACTCATGAGTAACCCATCCGGTAAAACCATCGAACTTCCAATTCGTGCGGCCTTCCGTGAAGGGCTTACGATGAGTGAGTTCTTCATCTCGACACACGGTGCGCGTAAAGGGTCAACCGATACCGCACTCAAAACCGCCGACTCAGGGTATCTTACCCGCCGCCTTGTCGATGTGTCTCAGGACCTCGTCATCAAAGAGGAGGACTGCGGTACTGACAGAGGCCTCGTTGTCAAGGACGTACTCGACAATGACGGAAAAGTCATCGAACCGCTCCACGACAGACTGGTCGGACGCTATACCCAGCAAACCGTCACCAACGAAGAAACCGGTGAAGTCATCATCGGAAAAGACGAATACATCACCGACGACATCGCAACCGAGATTGTCAATGCAGGCATTCTCGCAGTCAAGATCCGTACGGTGCTTACCTGTAACGCCCACAACGGCGTCTGTAAAAAATGTTATGGACGCAACCTTGCAACCAGTGAACAGGTTGAAGTTGGAGAAAGTGTCGGAATCGTCGCGGCGCAATCCATCGGTGAACCAGGTACACAGCTCACCATGCGTACCTTCCATACCGGAGGGGTCGCAGGGGGCGACATCACCCAGGGGCTTCCGCGTATCCAGGAGCTCTTCGAGGCGAGAACGCCTAAAGGGAAGGCTGTCATTAGTGAAATCGACGGGGTCATCGAAGAAGTCGAACCCATCGATGAACGCTTCAAGGTCACCGTATCCAACGACGATGAAAGCCATACCTATGAAACCAACAGTAACGTCACCATGCTTGTTGATCCCGGTCAGGAAGTTGTGGCCGGTGAGAAAATCACCGAAGGGTCCATTGATCCTAAGCAACTGCTTCGTGTGACCAACACCGAAACCGTTCAGCAATACATTCTGAAAGAAGTCCAGAAGGTCTATCGCTCTCAGGGTGTTGAGATCTCTGACAAACACATCGAGATCATCGTGCATCAGATGATGCGCAAAATCAACGTCATCATCGAAGGCGACACCGAACTTCTCCCAGGTCAGCAAGTATCGATCAACGAGTTTGTTGAAGCGAATACTGAAGCCATGGAAAACAAGAAAAAACCGGCCATTGGCCGTCCGGTACTTCTAGGAATCACCAGAGCCTCACTCAGAAGTGAATCCTTCCTAAGTGCCGCATCATTCCAAGAAACCACTCGCGTGCTCACTGACGCCGCCATCCGCGGTAAAGTGGACAACCTTGTGGGTCTCAAGGAAAACGTCATCATCGGTGGCCGCATCCCAGCGGGTACCGGAATCCTTCACCACACCCACTTCGACTATGAAAAGCCCGAACGTGAAGATGAGGAAAGTGAAGATGAAATCCTCCGCGATGATTCAGATACACATTACGGAGAGTTCACCGACGAATACACTGAATAAACACTTTTAATCGGGCGGCCGAGCCGCCCGATTACTTTTTTGAAAAAAGGTGCCCGGAATGATTGACACGCCTGGTACTGTGTAGTATAATTGCACTTGCAAAATGCTTAAAAACATCAGGGTTTGTCATAAAACCCCTGTTTTTATGAGAAAAACGATACACTTGGATGTGTTGTAACAATTTTGAAAGGAGGAATCTCATGCCTACTATCAACCAATTGGTAAGAAAAGGACGTACGACCCGCAAGAAGAAATCAAAATCACCACACCTTAGCATCAACTTCAATACGCTAAAAAAAGAATACACGACTCTGCCTAGCCCACAAAAACGTGGTGTATGTACTCGTGTTGCGACTATGACGCCTAAAAAACCGAACTCTGCGCTTCGTAAATACGCACGTGTTCGCTTGACCAACGGTATCGAAGTGACTGCCTACATTCCTGGAATCGGGCACAAACTTCAAGAACATAGCGTTGTACTCATTCGCGGAGGCCGTGTAAAAGACCTTCCGGGTGTCCGCTATCATATCGTTCGCGGTACGCTTGACGCCGGTGGCGTCGAAGGCCGTAAGCAGGGCCGTTCCAAATACGGAACCAAAAAAGCCTAACAGGATTCACATGCATTTATAGATTGAAAGGAGGAATTCAGTATGCCTCGTAAAGGACATATTGCGAAAAGGGATGTACTACCTGACCCTATTTACAATTCAAAACTCGTCACCAAGCTCATCAACAGCATCATGAATGACGGTAAGAAAAATACAGCGCAAAAAATTCTTTATAATGCCTTCAAACGTGTTGAAGAAATCAAAAACCAACCCCCTCTTGAAGTCTTTGAAGAAGCGCTTAACAACGTAATGCCAAGTTTTGAGGTTCGTGCTCGCAGAATCGGTGGACAAAACTACCAGGTTCCTATGGAAGTACGTGAAGAGCGTCGTTATACGCTCGGACTCAGATGGATTACGCTTTACTCAAGACTAAGAAACGAAAAAACCATGGAAGAACGCCTCGCGAAAGAAATCGTCGACGCCTCAAACGGTGTTGGACAATCGGTTAAGAAACGCGAAGATATGCATAGAATGGCTGACGCCAACAAAGCGTTCGCACATTACCGCTGGTAAGAAAGGAGCCCAACAATGCCAAGAAAAATTTCTTTGGAAAAAACTCGTAATATCGGAATCATGGCGCACATTGATGCCGGTAAAACCACGACTACTGAACGGGTTCTTTTCCATACCGGTCGCATCCACAAGATCGGAGAAACCCATGAAGGGGCTTCTCAAATGGACTGGATGGACCAGGAACAAGAACGCGGTATTACAATCACGTCTGCGGCTACCACCGCATTCTGGAATGATCACCGCGTCAACATCATCGACACCCCGGGCCACGTAGACTTCACTGTTGAAGTATCACGTTCCCTTCGTGTACTTGACGGTTCAGTCGCCGTTTTGGATGCGCAAGCCGGTGTTGAACCACAAACTGAAACCGTATGGCGTCAAGCTACCGAATACATGGTTCCAAGAATCGTGTTCATCAACAAGATGGATAAAATCGGGGCTGACTTTGCATACAGTGTCGGAACCATCCGTGAACGTCTGGGTGTAAAAACCGCAGCCATTCAATGGCCAATCGGTGCCGAAGACGATTTCACAGGCATCATCGACCTTGTGAAGATGGAAGCCCACATGTATGACGGCGGACCAAAAGAGGAAGCCGAAATCGTGGAGATTCCTGAAGAATACAAGGAACTCGCCGCTGAAAAACGCAACGAACTCATCGAGGAACTTGCGGACTTCAACGAAGAAATGATGATGGCTTATCTTGAAGGCGAAGAAATTTCAAACGAACTTCTCGTTGAAACCATTCGCCACGCCACCCTTGAAGTTGACTTCTTCCCAGTACTCTGTGGAAGTGCCTTCAAAAACAAAGGTGTCAAGCTCATGCTCGATGCCGTCATCAATTACCTTCCAGCACCTACGGACGTCCGTAAGGTACGCGGAACCATGATTGATACTGGCGAAGAGATCGCCGTCCCTTCAAGCGATGACGAAAAATTCGCAGCCCTTGCATTCAAAGTCGCAACAGACCCATTCGTCGGTAAACTCACGTTCTTCCGTGTCTACTCAGGAACCCTTTCAAAAGGGTCTTACATCATGAATACCACCAAGGACAACAAAGAACGCGTCGGACGCATCCTTCAAATGCATGCGAACCACCGCGAAGCGATTGATACCGTATATGCGGGTGACATCGCAGCGGCTGTCGGACTCAAGGACACCGCAACCGGGGACACCCTTGCCGAAGAAGGTTACAAGATTCTTCTCGAGCAAATGGTCTTCCCTGAACCTGTCATCAGCGTCGCGATCGAACCAAAATCAAAAGCTGACCAGGACAAGATGGGCGTAGCCCTTCAAAAACTTGCGGAAGAAGATCCAACGTTCCGTACCTACACCAACGAAGAAACCGGTCAGACAATCATCGCCGGTATGGGTGAACTTCACCTTGACATCATCGTTGATCGCCTCAAACGCGAATTCAAAGTTGAAGCGAATGTCGGTGCGCCGCAGGTATCTTACCGCGAAACCTTCACCAAAGAAGCAAACATCGAAGGAAAATTCATCCGCCAATCAGGTGGACGTGGACAATACGGACACGTATGGATCAAATTCGAACCGAATGAAGAAGGCGCAGGCTTCGAATTCGTCGACAAAATCGTCGGTGGTGTCGTGCCTCGCGAATACATTCCAATCGTTGGAAAAGGGATTGAAGAAGCCCTTGAAAACGGTGTGCTTGCAGGCTATCCAATGATCGACATCAAAGCGACCCTGTTTGATGGATCGTACCATGACGTCGACTCATCCGAAATGGCCTTCAAAGTCGCAGCCGGTATGGCTGTCAAGGCTGCCAAGGATCAATGTGGCGCCATCATACTTGAACCAATCATGAACGTTGACGTGGTTGCTCCAGATGACTACCTAGGTAACGTCATCGGTGACCTTACTGGACGCCGTGGTAAAATCGCCGCCCAGGAAGAACGCGGAAACGCACACATGGTCAAAGCAACGGTCCCGCTCTCAGAGATGTTCGGCTACGCTACGAGCCTTCGTTCAAATACGCAGGGTCGTGGGAACTACACCATGCAGTTCTCTCACTATGAAGCCGCACCGAAAAGCATCGCTGAAGAAATCATCAAAAAACGCAACGGCTAATTGATTTACCTTGCATTATAAGATATAATGCGATAAAATATCACTGTTATAAGACCAATTTCATAAGGAGGAAATAACGAAATGGGAAAAGAAAAATTTGTACGCAAAGGTACGCATGCCAACATCGGAACCATCGGACACGTCGACCATGGTAAAACTACATTGACTGCGGCCATTGCTACCGTACTACACAAAAGAGGCGTCGGTGAAACGTCTGCATCTACTTACGAAGCAATTGACAATGCCCCTGAGGAAAAAGAAAGAGGCATCACCATCAATACAGCCCACATCGAATACGCTACTGAAAAACGTCACTATGCGCATGTGGACTGCCCAGGCCATGCTGACTACGTTAAGAATATGATTACAGGTGCCGCCCAAATGGACGGAGCTATCCTGGTTGTTAGCGCAGCAGACGGACCTATGCCACAGACTCGTGAGCACATCCTGCTTGCACGTCAGGTTGGCGTTCCAAAACTCGTCGTATTCCTAAACAAAACTGACATGGTGGACGACGAAGAACTCATCGAACTCGTTGAAATGGAAGTTCGCGAACTACTTAGCGAATACGATTATCCTGGAGACGACGTTCCAATCATTCAAGGGTCAGCACTTAAAGCCCTTGAAGGCGATACTGCACATGAAGATGCGGTTATCGAACTCATGAACACCATTGATGACTACTTCCCAGACCCAGTACGTGAAACTGACAAACCATTCATGATGCCTGTTGAGGACGTATTCAGCATCACTGGACGCGGAACTGTTGCTACAGGCCGTGTTGATCGTGGTACTGTCAAAGTACAGGACGAAGTTGAACTCGTAGGTATCAGACCTACTCGCAAAACTGTCGTAACTGGTGTGGAAATGTTCCGTAAGCTTCTCGATCAAGCAGAAGCCGGCGACAACATTGGTGCACTTCTTCGTGGGGTAACTCGCGACGACATCCAACGTGGACAAGTACTTGCAAAACCTGGTAGTGTTACACCACATACCAAGTTCCATGCAGAAGTTTACGTGCTTTCAAAAGATGAAGGTGGACGTCATACGCCATTCTTCTCAAACTACCGCCCACAATTCTACTTCCGTACCACAGACGTTACCGGTGTCATTCAATTGCCTGAAGGCGTTGAAATGGTCATGCCTGGTGACAACGTGGAAATGAACGTTGAATTGATTCACCCAATCGCGCTTGAACAAGGAACCAAGTTCTCAATCCGCGAAGGTGGCCGCACAGTCGGTGCCGGTGTAGTATCAAAAATCATCGAATAATCCATTCGAATCCAAGACGCTATCTTTTGATGGCGTCTTTTTTTACGCTCATTTCTACGCATTTGATAGGCTTAATCTGTTTAAAAAAATAAATTTTCTTGTATAATGGTTTATACGAGGAGTGATAGCATGTACATTGATACACACGTACACCTCAACAATGAAACCCTTGATGAACATCTTGAACATTATATTAAAAAAGCACTTGATGCAGGCGTCAAGAAGATGCTTGTGGTCGGCTTCACACACGCCACCAACAAACGCGCCCTTGAAATTGCGTCCGCCTATGATTTTGTATACGCATCGGTAGGCTTCCACCCTACTATTGCCAAAGACGTCACAGAAGAGGATTTCGACACCTTGAAAGCCCTTCTCACGCACAGAAGGGTGCGTGCCATCGGAGAATGCGGCATGGATCTTTACTGGGACGATACATTCAAGGACAGACAGATTGAAGTTTTTGAACGGCAGATTGAACTTTCAAAAAGCTTTGATTTGCCTATTGTCATTCACATGCGGGATGCGGACGAACTGACGTATGAAATTCTTAAAAAACACGCGCCCATAAAAGGGGTCATGCATTCTTACAGTGGATCCGCCGAGATGGCAAGGAAGTTCATGGATCTTGGCATGCACATATCCCTGAGTGGCCCCGTAACGTTCAAAAACGCCAAAAAGCCGAAAGAAGTCGCGAGAGTAGTACCACTAGACAAGCTTCTCCTTGAAACGGACGCGCCGTTTTTAACACCACATCCTTACAGGGGGAAAACCAACGATTCAAGTTTTATCCCCATCATCGCCGATGCCATAGCGAATGAAAAAGGCGTTGCGGTCGACAAAGTCAAGAAAGCCACCACGAAGAATGCAAAAAAACTATTTAATATGAATGGGTGAAGACAATGAAAAAAATTACAGTGTTTACAATGATGATTGTGTTGGTATTCACACTTGGAGCCTGTGAAGGGCTTCCTTTTCAAAATGATGATCCCGATGTCATAGACACGGCTTACACAGAGCAGGAAATAAGGGAAATCATTGAAGACCTCACACCTGAAAGCTATGAGAATGTCGAGTACGATCTCGCCAGTCTTGAGGAGGCTGCGACTTCCATGCTTGAAACCCGAGGAGACAGTGTCATCGGAATATCAATTGATGGAGGCATCGGTGGAAGTGGCTCGGGTGTCGTCTATAAAAAGGACGGCAACAGCTTTTACGCGGTGACCAATTACCACGTGCTTGAAGATTATAGCACCATTCAGATATCCTATGAGAAAAATGGCATGCTTTTCAATACGACTGACAGAGCTGTGGATCCTAGCAATTCTGATAAGATTGACGTACTCGGAATGGATGAGACGACAGACCTTGCAGTCATCCGCTTTGAAAGCGAAGACAATTTCTATGCCGTGGATTTCGCGGATTCCTACGATTTGTCTGTCGGACAGTTTGCGTTTGCGATAGGAAACCCACTTGGGTTCAATTACTTTGGTACGGTGACCATGGGGGTTGTCTCAGGTCTTTCCAGATACGTACCCGACAGTACACTCGAAGTCCCTTTTATTCAGCATGATGCGTCTATTTCACCAGGAAACAGCGGAGGTGCGCTCTTCGATATCAACGGAGATCTCATTGGCATCAACAACATGAAAATCGTACAGGATACGGCTGACAATATTGGTTTCGCAATTCCATCAAACACCGTCAAGCGCATCATCGAAGACCTTGAAGAAGATGGAGAAGTTACAAGACCCTACCTGGGAATTTCTTCCAATGCCCAGGTGAGTGCATGTGGCCAGGACGTTGGTGTATGTCTTTCCACCGTTGAAACAGGAGGCGCTGCAGAAGACGCCGGGCTTGAAGCGGGCGACATCATTACTGGGTATCAGATAGAGAGCTGGGACGCGATGCAGGATGTGGATAATTTCACTACACTTCGTGAACTCATTCTCAATTCATCAGTAGGGGATTCAATACGCATCCGTTATGAAAGAGATGAACAGCAGTTTACAAGTGATTATGTGGAGCTTGACATCCACCCTGATGACAGATAATGCCATTAATTGAAGGGTATTCATTGTAAAAAACGTGGTTTTATATTAAAATACCTAGGGAGCTTATAAAGCTCCCTTCATCTAGGAGTTGATGCATATGGCCCTTACAGCGGGCATCGTCGGACTGCCGAACGTCGGCAAGTCGACTTTATTCAATGCCATTACCAAAGCGGGCGCACACGCCGCAAACTATCCGTTTGCGACCATTGATCCGAATGTCGGCATCGTAGACGTTCCGGATGAACGCCTTAATCAAATCGCAGAAATCGTACAACCGAAATCTCTTGTCCCTACATCCTTTGAATTTACGGATATCGCAGGGCTTGTCAAAGGCGCTTCCAAAGGTGAAGGACTCGGAAACCAGTTTTTGAGTCACATCAGAGAAGTGGATGCGATCATACACGTCGTCAGATGTTTTGAAAACACGGATATCCCGCACGTCGACGGCTCAGTCGATCCTGTTCGCGATATTGACACCATCAATACCGAACTTGTCTATGCGGATCTCGACATCGTTGAAAAACGCCTTCCCCGTATTGAGAAAAAAGCGAAACTCAAAGTCGAGAAGGATATGGTGCTTGAATACGACCTTCTCAAAAGAATCCATGAAGCACTTCTTGAAAACACGCCAATCAGGGATCTTGACTTTACGAAAGACGAATTCAAATCACTCAAAAGCTATGGTTTTCTCACATTAAAGCCCATGCTTTACGTAGCCAATATTTCTGAAGAAGCGCTTGTGAGCGGTGAAGAAAGCGACCACGTCAAAAACCTTTATGAGGTGGCGAAGGATTCAAACGCGGAAGCCATAACCATCAGTGCGCAGATTGAGGCTGAACTCTCGGAACTAGACAGCGAAGACAAGGAAGCGTACCTTGAGGAACTCGGTCTGGAACGCTCCGGGCTTGATCGCCTAGTACAAAGAAGCTACACCCTTCTCAATTTGAAGACCTTCTTTACGGCGGGTGAAAAGGAAGTCAGAGCCTGGACCTTCAAAGAAGGTATGACGGCCCCTGAATGCGCGGGCATCATCCATACGGACTTTCAAAGAGGGTTCATACGTGCTGAGACCATGAAGTTTGAAGATCTTGTGGAATACGGGTCCATGCAGAAAGTCAAGGAAGCCGGAAAAATGCGTCTTGAAGGCAAGGAGTACGTCGTCAAGGATGGCGACATTCTCTTGTTCAGATTCAATCTATAAAACCTGATGCCTTTACGTCTACAATGACAAAGAGGCTCGGAAAAAAAAGGAGTTTTACCCATGACATGGAGTTTGTTTTTATCATACTTCAATTTAGTACTTGTTTTATTTTTCATCACGTTTTTCACTGATATTTTCTATTACTATTTTCGCTACAAGACCCTTCAACCAAGAGAAAAGATGTTTACCTTCAAAAAAGGTGGTGTCTTTGAACACTATTTGATTGTTGGGGGCATTTCCGCTCTAATAATAATTTTGCATGCGGTCTTTGACCTCAATCCGTTTGCTGAAAGCATCCAGGACAATCCGTTGGCACTCGTTATTTCACTTACAACGATGTTTTTCACAGCGGTCGTATTCCTGATTTTCTTCTTCTTGATCACGCTGTTTTTGTTCTATTACCTTTATGCAAAAGCGAAAAAAATCGAACAGACCCAGCACTTTCTCATGTCCAAGGGACACAAAATTGTCAAGACTTCCTTCACAGCATCCTTCACCATTGCGGTTGTCTTTATGATTTTCATCATTTTAGGGTTATAATAAAGACACCGGCTTGTCCGGTGTTTTTAAATTAGACTAATGGAGTTGAGAGTATGAACGCAACCATTATTTCGGTAGGGGATGAATTGTTGATGGGCAAGACCATCAACACCAACCAGGCATACCTTTCCAAGGAACTTTCACTGATAGGAATAGAAACTACGCTTGCACTCTGTGTCAAGGATACATACGATACCATTCAGGGCGCACTGAGAGAGGCACAAAGTGAGCTTGTGATTCTCACGGGCGGTCTTGGACCCACTGCGGATGATCTGACCAAGGAAGCTGTCAGTGAATATTTTAATCTTGAGCTTGAATTGAATGAAGAGGTTCTTTCAACCATTAAAGCCTATTTTGATAAATCCGGACGTGAAATGAAAGATACGAACCTGAAACAGGCTTATTTCCCAAAAGAGGCCACCATTCTTGGAAACGGTGCGGGTACCGCTCCTGGTATGATGCTTTCATTTGAAAAAAGGCGCATCATTTTGCTTCCGGGTCCACCAAGTGAAATGAAACCGATGTTTGAACCCCTTAAGGATCTCCTTTCATCGCTTACAAACAAGAAATTGCATAAGAAAGGTCTTAGACTTCTTTCCATTGGTGAAAGCGAAATGGAGTCGAGGCTCAAGGACTTTTACAAGGTTCATGACTCTGTGTACATTGCTTCGTATGCAGAGACAGGTGAGCTTACGTATTTTTTCTCATCCACTGATGAGACCGCACTTGATAAAGCTATGAAAGCATTCAAGGACATTGTGGGTGATTTGTTGATATGCGATGCCGCTTCGAGTTTGGAAGAAGACGTGGTAAAAACTCTCAAAGATCAGGGAAAACACATTTCGCTGGTAGAATCCTGCACAGGAGGATTCGTAGCATCAAGAATCGTAAGCGTGCCTGACGCGTCAAGCGTATTCACTCAATCCTACGTTCTTTACAGCAACGATGCAAAGATCAAGGAGCTTGGTGTCAACGGAGAAATTTTGAACCGTTATGGGGCGGTGAGTGATCAATGTGTCTATGAACTTGCCTATCAGCTTGAAAGCAAGACTGCCGCTTCCATCACGCTTAGTGTTTCAGGCATTGCCGGTCCGAGTGGAGGGACGGATGAGAAGCCTGTTGGGCTTGTTTATTTCGGCGTTACACACAAAGGATCTACAAAAACCTATCACAAAGTGTTTTCCGGTACCCGTCAGCAAGTCATCAAGAAAGCTTCTTCTTATGGACTTTATCTCGTAAAAAGGACACTAATCGACCATGAAAACTGATATAAGCACATTCACATTCAAAAACATCCCCGTCAAGGTGTACTCCCACCCTAGTCCGAAACGTCTCATATTCATCAACCATGGCATCGTCGGATCCAAAGAACGAATTCTTACCATGTTTGGTGTCACCCTCGCTAAGCTTGGGTATGAAGTCGTAGCCATTGATGCCTGCAAGCATGGTGAGCGCGGTGAAGCGCCGTTCAAGCCTTACGATGAGAAAAACGTGATGAAAGAGCTTTTTGACATCGTCAAAAAAACCAGTGAGGATGTCCTTAGGCTTTATCACGCCAAATACAAGAAGAAATATCCCGTGTTTGATATACTTGGGGTATCCATGGGAGGGTATGTTGCTTACTACACCGCGACGCAAACCGATCATGTTGAGTATCTTGTTCCAATCATATCCAGCCCTGATTTTTCAAAGGGACTGAGTCAAGATAACCAAGGGTATGATGAGAGCCTTCTCAAAAAAATCGAATCGATGAATCCGGCAACACATCCGAAACGTTTCAAGTTCAAAGAAGCGTGTGCTCTCGTGGGTGAGAGCGATGATCTGATCCCCAAATCCCATACGGAAGTGTTTGTGCAGGAAAACCCTGAGCTTCCGATTGATTTTCGCATCTACGATACACCCCATAAAGTCACCCCTGCAATGCAAAAAGACATTGTCGCCTTTTTAAGACAGCGAATTCAGAGTACGTCTATGGATAAATAAAGCGGGTTTGTATTTACAAAGACACCCCTTTATGCTATAATCATTTGTCGTGAGTCCTGGACTCACACATCCTTGCTGCTTTAAGCGGCCAAAGACCAAAAGGAGGTAAACTATGACTAAATACGAAATCATGTACATCATTCGTCCAACCCTTGAAGAAGATGCTCGCAAAGCGCTCATTGAAAAGATCAATGCCGTTTTCACAAGCAACGATTCTGAAGTGACAAACGTGGATGAATGGGGCACGCGTCAACTCGCCTATGAAATCGAAAAGCACTCTAAAGGGTACTACGTTGTTCTCAACGTCAAAGCTACTCAAGAAGCTCGTGCTGAATTCGAACGTATCGTGAATTTGCAAGAAGACATTATTCGTTACATCATGATCAAAGACGTTAGGTAAACTGAAAAGGTGATACTGTGATCAATAGAGCCGTACTCGTTGGGCGTCTTACCAAAGACCCCGAACTCAGAAAAACATCCAACGACACCGCCGTTACATCATTCCGTCTGGCTGTCAATCGTGCGTTCACGAACAGACAAGGGGAAAGAGAAGCGGATTTCATTCAGGTCGTCGTGTGGAGAAGACAGGCTGAAAATGTAGCCAAATATGTCAAAAAGGGCAGTCTGGTCGGCGTTGAAGGCCGTATTCAGACACGTTCATATGATGATCAGCAGGGTGTAAGAAAATTCATCGTCGAAGTCGTCGCTGACAACGTACAGTTTCTTGATACAAAGAACACTGCGCCAAGTGGTGGCAACAACTACGATGATTCCTATGACTACAATCAAGGCAACCACGGATCTTCATACAACCAGAATACTCAATCGAATTCGAACAATAATTCAAATCAGAACGATCTCGACGATATCGATATCGCCGAAGACGATCTACCATTCTAAAAGGAGGCAGTTATTATGGCACGTGGAAACTTCCGCAAACGTCGCAAGAAAAAAACATGTTACTTCACTGACAACAACATCACATACATCGACTTCAAAGACGCCGATCTGCTAAGACGCTTCGTATCTGACAGAGGGAAAATTCTTCCTAAACGCGTTACAGGCACAAAAGCAGGTTATCAAAAAGAACTCAGCGTCGCAATCAAGCGCGCGCGTCACATGGCGCTCTTGCCTTTCGTAAGAGACTAAGACATAATAAAAAGCATCCGATTATTGATAATCGAATGCTTTTTTTTGTGGCTAGAGGGTTTCGTTCAAAGGGGTGATACGCTGCATGATATAGATAAACGGCGTATCGAGAAGCGCCACAATGACCTTGATAATGTAGGTTGTAATAAAAATTGAAAACAGTGTGTTTGCATCGTACACACCAACGAATGCGATTGGGACGAATATCGCTGAATCCACAAGTTGTGAAATCAAAGTAGAACCTATGTTTCTGATGTAGAGCGTATTCGGTGAACTGAAACGTTTCCTGATGCGTTGAAACACGTGAACATCAAGAAGCTGACTCACAATGTAGGCTGTGATGCTTCCAAGAATGATCTGTGGAATCAGTTCGAAGATGGTTCTCAGGGCCGGATCGGCGATGTCAGCCTCGCTTGGAGTGAACATCAACGCGCCCTGCATGATAATGACCATGCCGACCATGGCGAAGAAACCGAGGTAGACGGACTGTTTGGCGTCTTTGAGCCCGTAACGCTCGTTGATGGCATCGGTCGCCAAAAAAAGTGTTCCATACATGATGTTTCCAAGGGTCGCGGTCATTCCAAATAGTTCGATCGTTTTAGTAACCTGGATGTTCGCGATGACTGTGCCTACGGCAATCCAGGCGAAGAGGCCTGCCTTGCCAAAAAGCTTGTAGACGGCCAGTATGATGACAAAATTGACCACTGCAAAAAGAATCCATAATACTTCGTTCATTTTATTCCTCCTAGTTTTGATATCGCAGGATGGTTTCGAACTGCGGATAACGTAGGTAATTATAATGTCAAGAAAGGATGCTGTCAAGGTTTCAGATAAAGAAAAGGAAGATTAAGGTTGAAACATGACAAAACATGACATATAATAAAATTGGAGGTGGTTGAAATAGAGACATTCCAATATACGTTGAGTGACGTCATTGCCATGACAAGACTGAGTGAGAGAACCATGCGCAGGCACATCAGGGATGGACTTCTGAAAGGCAAGAAGATCGGTGGGGTCTGGCGTTTCTCAGAGGAAAATCTGAAAGCCTATTTCAACAAGGGAGAGATGATTGATACCATCAAGGACGAAGCCGGTAAGGCTGTCAAACGGTTTTTGAAAAAAGACTATGGAACCTCAAATGATCACAGAATCTGCATGATAGTCGATCAGAACGTGGTTTCAAAAGAGATGGAAACCGCCATGAAAAAGGCGGTAATGGAACTCTCTGGAGAGCATGAGGATTTGACGATGAAATATTCAAAATCAGAGGATACCATGCGTTTTACGCTCATAGGGTCTTATGCCTATATTGAGGCGTGTGTAAATGCACTTAGTACGATCAACAGGAAGTATACCGATTGAAAGTCGGTATATTTTTTGCTCAAAATCGATTGAACAATTGATTTTTCTTGCAGTTTTATCATAGTGCGAATGGAATTTGAATCATTTATTATGGAGCGTTTGTGTGGTATAATAATCACACAGTTCATGCATACGAGGGGGTGTTCCTGTGAAAAAACAATTCGTCATCATTACACATTTGTTCATACTGCTTGGTTTTTTGATTGCGAGCGCCTTGTGGAATGAATTCTTTACGGCGCACATATTCGGTCTCGCTCTGAGTCTTATAGGAATCAGTGCACTTTTTTTATTGCTTTTTCAAAAGAAAACAAGAGACCAGTTCATGACCCTGAACAAGGAAATCAAACGTAAAAATGCAATTATCACTCAAAAAGATACCCTTGAATCAAAAACGCTTTCCGATACGTCCACAGGCATCATTCTGATGGACAATGCCTATAACATTCATTATGCGAATCAATCCGCGAAAAAAATATTTCAAAACAGGATGGAGAACAAGACTCTGGACATCATCCATCAACCCATGAAGAAAGCAATAGTTGAAGGAACACTCAATACACCAACGGTATTCAAAATATATGAAGACCATTTTGAGGTTCACTATATTTCGAGTATTCCAGCACTTTTTTTATACAAGGTGAGTGAAAGAGAACGGCTTAGAGAGGCGTATGATCGTCATACTGGAGTTGTTGGTGTGATTCACCTTGATAATTTTGAAGACGCAATCAGCGTACTGGATGTTCAGGAACGCAATGAAATCCAGGGGAAACTCCTTGGTGCACTTGATCAGTGGAGTGAAAAATACGAGTTTCATCTTGCTCCGGTGTCCAGTTCCAAACTTTATGCGTTCATGCAAAAGGAAAATCTCCAAAAAGCCATTGAAGATGGGTTTACAATCATAGATGAAATTGCCTCTATCTCAAAGGAAAACGATATACTTATCACCATGAGCGGTGGCTTCGCTTGTGCGAACATTCCGCTTTCATCACTTGCAAACATTGCAGACGAGGCTCTTGATCTAGCGCTTTCCAGGGGTGGAGACCAGGTTGTTATCAATATACAGGGAGAAGATTTCAAGTATTTTGGAGGCAACACGAATACCCAGGAAAAAAGAACGCGGATTTCAAGTAGAATCCACGCTCGAAAACTCGATATGATGTTTGAGGATCGTGACCGTATTTTCATAGCACCTCACAAGTTCCCTGATTCTGATGCACTTGGAGCCGCTATCGGTGTTTTGAAAATGGCGTTTGCATCCAACAAGGAAGCGTATATTGTGCTTGACAGGGATGCGCTTGATGATACTGTCACAAAGATACTCCAGTTGGTTGAGTACGAATATGAACCGTTGCTTGAGTCGATCATTCCCATAAGCAAGGTTAATAACATGGCCACCAGAGAAGATATGGTTGTGCTTGTGGATCACCACTCTAAAGGCCAGATGCTCGATCCGAGCTTTTTGGAGTCATTTGATCATGTGGCGGTCATCGATCATCATAGAAAGCTTTCTGACGCTGTTAGAAAGTCAGAACTGTCTTACATCGAACCGTATGCATCCAGCTCTAGTGAGCTTGTGATTGAGATGATAAATGTATATCCGCATTCGGTTACGGTCAATGCATTTGAAGCCACAGTGATGCTTTCAGGTATGATTGTCGACACAAACAACTTCATGTACCGGACGGGTGCAAGGACGTTTGAAGCGGCTTCGATACTTAAGAAATATGGAGCGGATACTTACAAAGTCAAAAACATTCTACGCGAATCCCTTAAAGAAATTCAAATCAAGGCGGAAATGTTAAGACGCGTTGAAGTATTCAATAAGCGCTTTGCCGTTGTGATTGTTCCAGACGATATTGATTCTGACAGGAGCTTTCTCGCCAAAATCGCGGATGACCTGCTTGATATTGACAACATTGTAGCGGCTTTCGCTATTGGAACGCTTGAAAACCACACGGTTGGCATAAGCGCCAGAAGCCTTGAAGGCTTTAGTGTCCAGACACTGATGGAACGCTTCGGTGGCGGTGGACACTTGAACAATGCAGGGGCGCAGATTGATTCTGGGAACCCTGGAGATGTAAAAGAAGAACTTATAGAAATTTTAGAAGATATTGGACAGGAGGAAAGACCTATGAAAGTAATACTTAAAAAAGATCTTAAAAACAAAGGCAAGAAAGGTGAAGTCATCGATGTTGCGCCAGGGTATGCGAACTACCTTCTGACCAGCAAACAGGCCATCGAAGCGACACCTGAAAACATCCAGGCGCTTGAAGATGAAAAGACAAAACAAAAAGAAGCTGCTGACAAACACTATGAAGATATGAAGGAACTAAAGAAACGTGTGGATTATCGTGCGGTCAAAATGTATGTAAAAGTTGGAAAACAAGGAAAAGTCTTCAATAAAATCAACACAAAACAAATTGCGGAAGCCTTTGAGGAGCAACATGGCATTCATATTGATAAAAACAAGATTCAACTTGATCACTCAATTGACGCACTTGGCACCTATAGTGTCGATGTGAAGCTTCACAAGGACGTGCTTGCAACCTTTGAACTCATGGTCATGGAGAAATAACATGGAAGATAAAACCTTACCACAAAGCATCGATGCCGAACAAAACGTCCTCGGTGCTGTATTTATCGATCCCCAGTCGCTTCAAAGTATTGTGGATAGTCTGGAAGTTCAGGATTTCTTCAGTCGCAGACATCAACTGATCTACGGTGCTATTCTCGATCTTTACGAAGACAATGTCGATATAGACTATACCACCCTCATCAATCATCTTGATACCCAGGGTCTTTTGCTTGATGCCGGTGGGAGTGACTATATTCTTGGGTTGTCCGACACCACACCATCTATCGTCAACCTTGAACACTATGTCAACATCGTAAGAGATAAAGCGGTGCTTAGAAACATGATCAAGGTGGCAGGCGAAATCTCGCAACAGGGGTTCAAAGCAACCAACACTGAAAACTTCATTGATGAAGCTGAACAACGCATCTTCAATGTGGCGAGTTCAAGACGCACATCAGACTTTATTTCAATTAAACAGATTACTGAAGACGTCATCAGCAAGACTGAGGACGCCAAGAACCATTCAGGTGAACTCACAGGGCTTGATACCGGGTTTGAAGAGTTGAACCGCTATACGCTTGGACTTCAACCTTCAGAACTCTATATCATCGCCGCGCGCCCTTCCATGGGTAAAAGTGCGTTTGCTCTCAATCTCGCAACCAACATCGCGAAACTCAAAGACAAACCGACCGTTGCCTTTTTCTCACTTGAGATGGGCACCGATCAGCTCGTAAGCCGTATGCTATCCAGTGAAGCGACCGTCAATTCCCACAGACTCAAGATGGGGAACCTGTCGTCACAGGAATGGCAACAGCTCTCTCTTGCAAGCGACAATCTTCAAAAACTCAACGTACTTTTTGATGACTCGGGGACTGTAAAGGTCACGGATCTAAGACAAAAATGTCGTAAACTCGCCCAGGAAGGAAGACTTGATTTGGTGGTCATTGACTATCTCCAGCTTCTCTCAGGATCCAAGGGACAGACAAACCGTGTTCAGGAAGTCTCGGAAATTTCAAGAACCTTAAAAGAAATGGCCCGTGAACTCAAGATTCCGGTCATTGCGCTTTCACAGCTTTCAAGAAGCGTGGAATCCAGACCTGACAAACATCCAATCATGGCGGATCTTCGTGAATCGGGTTCCATCGAGCAGGACGCTGATGTCGTTTTATTCCTCTATAGAGACGACTATTACAATCCAAATGAAACAACCAAACCAGACCAGGTTGACATCATGGTCGCCAAGAACCGTTCCGGCGCCACCAACATGGAAGGTTTCCCACTGCTTTTCAGAAAACAGTATTCACAGTTCAAGACCAAACTTGTCAGTTCAGAAGATACTTTTGAGGACGACGCCATGCCGAATGCCTAAAAACACGTTTTTGACGTGTTTTTTTGAAGCGAAAGCCCACTCAAGGGCTCTTGGTTGCATAAACCATCATACTGTACTATAATTATCCGGGAGTTGACGAACAATGAGAGAAAGACTAGAAAAAATCAAAGAACGCTATAAAACCATCAACGAGCAATTGAGCGACCCCGATATCGCCAAGGATATCGATCGCATGAGAGAACTTTCAAAGGAACTGCGTTCCCTTGAGAAAATCGTTGAGAAATACAATGAATTGCTTGAAACCGAATCCACCAGCGAGAATCGCAGGGAAATGAGGCATGAAAATGATCCTGAAATCAGAGAGATGGCGCGTGGTGAATTGGAAGAGAACAAGGCGACGAAAGCAGATCTCGAAGAAGCACTTAAAAAACTGCTCATCCCCAAGGATCCAAATGACAAGAAAGATGTCATCGTT
>Ga0194137_10000859_pt1 | contig 19287 bp, 13 predicted proteins | sample TARM_MetaG_T3_14_FD_134025 | JGI IMG/M metagenome (GOLD analysis project Ga0194137, IMG submission 134025) | Freshwater microbial communities from Pennsylvania, USA, analyzing microbe dynamics in response to fracking - TARM_MetaG_T3_14 (version 2) | ecosystem: Environmental > Aquatic >... | reverse complement strand
GCCCGATACGCCGAACTTGATCTTGTGCGGCGCGCGCAGGCCCTTGTAGCGGTTCTCCAGTTCGATCGCCAGCCCCACGCTGTCGTCGACGCCGTAGCGGCACCAGGTCGAGCCTACGCAAGACTTGACGGTACGCAGCGACTTGCCGTAGGCATGGCCGGATTCGAATCCGGCGGCGATCAGCTCTTCCCAGATCGCAGGCAGCTGGTCGACGCGCGCACCGAACAGGTCAACCCGCTGGCCACCGGTGATCTTGGTGTACAGCCCGTACTTCTTGGCCACCTGGCCGACGGCGATCAGGCCGTCCGGCGTGACTTCGCCGCCCGCCATGCGCGGCACCACCGAGTAGGTGCCGTCCTTCTGGATGTTGCCGAGGAAGTAGTCGTTGGAATCCTGCAGGCTCGCATGTTCCTGGTTGAGCAGGAAGTCGTTCCAGCAGGAGGCGAAGATGTTGGCGGCAACCGGCTTGCAGATATCGCAGCCCAGGCCCTTGCCGTGCGCGGCCAGCAAGGCGCCGAAGGTCTTGATCTTGCCCACGCGGATCAGGTGGAACAGTTCCTGGCGCGAGTACGCGAAGTGCTCGCACAAATGGTTGTTGACGGCCAGGCCCTGCTTCTTCATCTCAGCCTTCATCACCTGCGTCACCAGCGGTACGCAGCCGCCGCAGGCAGTGCCGGCCTTGGTGCAGGCCTTCAGGTCGCCGATGTTGACGGCGCCGCCCGCGACTGCCTCGCACAGCTGGCCCTTGGAGACGTTGTTGCAGGAACAGATCTGTGCCGAGGCCGGCAGCGCATCGACGCCAAGGCCGGGCTTGGCCTTGCCGTCGCTCTGCGGCAGGATCAGGAACTCGGGATCCTTCGGCAGTTCGATCCGGTTGAGCATCATCTGCAGCAGCGTGCCGTATTCGGCGGCATCTCCAACCAGCACCGCGCCCAGCAGATGCTTGCCGCAATCCGAGACCACGATCTTCTTGTAGACCTGCTTGCGTTCGTCGCTGAACTGGTAGGCGCGGCTGCCGGCGGTGCTGCCCATGCAGTCGCCGATGCTGGCCACGTCCACGCCCATGAGCTTGAGCTTGGTGCTCATGTCGGCGCCGCCGAAGTTTGCCTCCTGGCCGGCCAGGTGTTTGGCCGCGATGCGGGCCATGTCGTAGCCTGGCGCAACCAGGCCGAAGACCTGGCCGTTCCATGCGGCGCACTCGCCGATGGCGTAGATATCCTTGTCGGAGGTGAGGCACTGACTGTCGATTGCGACGCCGCCGCGCGGACCGATGTCCAGGCCGATGGCGCGGGCAAGCTCGTCGCGCGGGCGGATGCCGGCGGAGAACACGATCATGTCGGTTTCCAGATGGCTGCCGTCGGCAAACACCATGCGGTGCTTCGCCTGCTCGCCGTCGATGATCTCGACCGTATTCTTCTGCACATGCACCCGCACGCCGAGATCCTCGATCTTGCTTCGCAGGGTGCGTCCGCCGGCGTCATCGACCTGCACGGCCATCAGGCGCGGGGAGAACTCGACCACATGCGTCTGCAGCTGCATGTCGCGCAGCGCCTTTGCGCATTCCAGACCCAGCAGTCCGCCGCCGATGACGACGCCGCTGCGCGAGCGGGCGCCGCATTCCAGCATGGCTTCGAGATCTTCGATGGTCCGGTAGACGAAGCAGTCGGCGCGGTCCTTGCCCGGGATGGACGGCACGAAGGGATAGGAGCCTGTGGCGAGAACGAGCTTGTCGTAGCCCAGCACTTCGCCCCCTGCGGTCGTGACGGTCTTTGCCTGGCGGTCGATCGCGCTGGCGCGGGTGTTCAGCCTGAGAAGCAGGTTGCCGCGATCGAAGAAGCCGGGTGCGACCAGAGAGAGTTCGTCGGCCGTTTTGCCGGCAAAGAATTCCGACAGATGAACGCGGTCGTATGCCGGGCGCGGCTCTTCGCACAGCACCGTGACGTCGGCATCGCGCAGTCCGGCTTCATCGAGGCTTTCCAGGAACTTGTGGCCCACCATACCGTGACCGATGACGATGATCTTCATGTGTTTCTCCTTCTGCAAGGTCGTATTGTTCTGCTGCGTTCTTGGGCGATGCCGGACCGGGCTGCGGAGTCGGCCGCAGATGGTTCCGGCAGTGCGGCGCGTTCAATCGAGCGATTGAGCGCAAGAGATATCGGATTGGTGACCCGGATGGACTGAACGGGCTGGAAGACAGGCACCGCCGGCTTGCGTGCGGTAAGGAAGAAGATGCTTGCTGACTGACTCTGACATAGGCAAACCATAGCTTGCGTGCACCGGCACATTGGCTTGGAAGGCCGCGTTCCGATTCACAGGACACCATTGTCCATGAAGCCCGGCATTGGACTCCATTTTGGTAAAGCACGATTGCTTTGCCCTGGCTTTAGCAATCAATATGCCAAGCGATTTCACGGCAAAAGCGGGGGATCACGGGCTTACTGCGCTTCAAAATGGGCCACGATGCATTAGAAGGAAGCAGCGGCCGAGGGCATGCACCGAGGATGTGCGGCATGACCTGCATCGTTTCGATGCATTCTTGTGCTCAGTCCGGGGATTTGCGCTCGTCATGCCGGGTCAGCACGTATTCCAGCGCATTGGCGTTCTGCATGGTCAGGGTCATGATCGAGCGGGCTTCATGCCGGCCGGCCAACAGCAAGGCGTCGCCGGCCTGCAATTGGCAGTCGGGGCCGGGCAGCAACCGGCGATGTTCGCCGCGTATGAGCATCAGCACGATGAGGGGCAGCTCGCGCTCGGCGTCTGCATTGTCCCGAACCAGCTGGCCGATGGCGAGATGCCGGCCCTTCTGCAGCGCTTTGTGCACCGCCGGCGCGCTTTCGGTGTCGATGATCGTGCCCCACACTTCCGGCACCACATTGCCGCAGATGGCTTCGAGTCGAACGGTCAGTTCCCGGCTCCATTCGGCATCGGACAGCCTGACGGCGGCGAGGAATTGCGCCAGCAGCGGCGTGGTCAGAACGGAAATGCATTCCTGCGCCACGACCCGGGTATGCACCATGCTGAAATCGGCGTCGAAGGTATCGAACAGCACGTCGCTGGCGGCATGGTTGCGGCGGGTGACGACGAAGATGCCCGGGTTCAGCCGCTTGGCCATCATGGCGATCGCCAGGTTCTTCAGGTCGTCGTCGCTGCCGGCCACGATGCCGCTGGCCAGCCGGATGCCGGCTAACTCCAGCACGCTCGCCTCGGTCCCGGTGCCGCGCACAACGCGTTCGCAGCCCGGTCCGGTGGCGCGCGGATCGATGAAGGTCAGCTGTATGCCGGGCAGATCCAGGCAGCGCTCGATCGCGCGGCCGAAGGTGCCGTAGCCGCAGATGATCCAGTGGCCGTGCGGCGGCCTGTGCACTTCCGGGATCGGCGTGCCCGGCAGACCGGTCAGCACCTCGATCAGGCGGAACCTTTCCGGCGAAGCGACCGCCAGGCCGAGGTATTGCGCGAAGCGCTCATAGGCATTGACGATGTGATCGGTCCCGAAGGATGCCATGTTGTCCGCGATCAGCGGGCTGCGCACGCGCGCCAGCACGGGTACCGCGGGATTGAGCAGCCTGACGTTGATGGCGATGGCCAGGTTGGCGTTCTCATCGTTGGTCACGGCCAGCACGCCGCGGCACTTGCGGTGGCGCAGGCCGGCCAGGAGCAGATTGCTTGTGATGCTGGCATCGGCGGCCAGCGCCGGATCATTGGTAATGAAATCTTCCAGCTCCAGTTCCTCGACGCGCTGGTTGTCCTTCTCGAGGATCACGAAATCGAGACCGAGAATGTCGAGCGCACGGCAGATCAGGCTGCCGGTTTCGCCGCAGCCGCAGATCACATAAAACGGCGTATGGATGCGCGCCACGCGCCGCGCAAAGCGGCTGCTGGTCAGGGTATTTTGAAACGCCTTGTCCTGCACCAGCGCCAGCAGGGTCAATATGGAATACGACCAGCTGATTACCGTCAGGTAGATGCATACCGTCACCCACAGGCGCTGGCCTTCGGAGAAGGCGCGCGGAATCTCGCCGAAACCAATGGTCGTGGCGGTATAGCTGACGAAATAGAACGCATGGAAAAAGCTCAGCGGCGGGGCCGGCGTGCCATCCTCGTTTATGCCGGGGATGAGCGTCAGTCCAAGCACCGAAATCGCATAGAAGACGATCAGCAGGATGAGCGGCGCACGCATGCGCCGCAGTACGAGGAAGAATACGCTGTTCACGTCCGGTACCGCCTGGATGTGCAGGAAACTCAGCGCCGCATCATGACGGTCTCGACGATCAGCATGATCAGCGAGACGATATTGGCCAGCAAGGCGCCTCCCGACAGCGAGACCACGCTGGACGTGTGCTCCGGCGTCATGCCGGTACCGGTCACATGCACCACCACCGCCCACAGGACGGCGGCCGCGATCAGCTGGATATCCGCGACCAGGCTGGTAGACAGCAGGACGGCGCCGATCTGCGTGCGGTCGCCGAACTTGAGGACAGTAGCAATCATGTTCACGACAATCGCTGCGAACAGCTCATAAATGTTGTGCAGTTCGGGGCGATCAATGTCGCCGATGAAGAAACCGAAGTTCAGCGTCGCGGCGAAGACGATGAAAAACGCAAAAACCACTTTTTCCAGATTCATGACAGTTTCCTTGTTAGGCATCGGTTGGCATGCCAGAACCATAACCGCCGGTTTCCATTTCGGTATTGCGATCAGCGAAACTTCTGCACCGGCATGGCTCATCAGTGATGCATGTGTTATCAAAACAACATCACTCATGTTAAAACAATGCTAATATCGCGCGCTGGTTTTGTTTCCTTCCCAGCAACCCCCGCGCCCCATGTCCAGCTCCGCCTTCCTCCTCTCGCCCTCCATCCCCCACTTCCGCAAGCTGCACCACCTGCTCGACGACTTCCAGCGCCAGGCCGCCGGCCATGACGTCTCCCTGCGCCTGGCCATCGAGGAACGCCTCGCCGGCTGGTCCTTCACCTCCTCCCTGGCCAGCTTCGACTCCCTCAGGCGCGCCGCCCATGCCCCATTCCCCGCCCTGCGCAGTCCCCAATGCGTGCTCCATGCCCTGAACGACTCCAATGCCCGGGCTCGCGCGCTGCTGCGCCAGGAACTCGACGGCATTGATTTATCCGCCGTCTGGAGCGGCCTGTGGGAGGTGCTGGCCGAATCGGCCCTGTTTCTGGGCGGCGGCATCGTCATCGGCGGCGCCGGCGGCGCGGCGCTGGGCTTTTTTGCCGGCGGGGCAGGTGCAGTGCCCGGCGCCATGGCCGGCGCGGCGGTAGGCGCCCAGGTGGCCGGGCACATCATGACCCTGATGGGTTTGCCCGGACTGGTCGAGGCGATCAGCGAAGCGGCCGTGGAAGTGGCGCGGGCCTACGGCGGCGGCTTTGCCCACGGCTGGCAGGCCGGGCGCCAGAAGCCCGAGGATGCGGCGCTCTACGCCCGCCACATGCAGCAGGCGACCGAGCACTTCGCGCGCGGCCATGTGATGCTGGTGCGCGCGCTGGTGCGCGCGCTGGTGCAGGCGATCCTGCGCGGCGGCGCAGGCAAGGCGCGTCTTTTGGGCGAACTCGGCAAGAGCCGGCTGGGGCCGGGCTTCGGCAGCTGGCTGCAGGCCAACGAGGCGCGCCTGGTCAGGCATGCGGCCCTGCAGCCGCCGATCAAGGCCGAGGCCAGGACGCTTGCGCCGCCTGCCAAGCCGCCCTCCCGGCTCAAGACCGAGGAGGCCAAGCCTGTTGAAACCCCCACCAAACCGCTCAAGGAAGGCGAAGGCCTGCCCTGCAAGAGCTGCGTGACCACCGCGCACCCGGTCAACCCCATCTTCGGCTGCAAGCTGCTCGAAGGCGGCACCGAGCTCGACTTCGAGCTGCCGGCGCCCTTGCCGCTGCCCTGGCAGCGCGTCTACTGCTCCGACAACCCCCATGCCGGCTGGCTGGGACAGGGCTGGAGCCTGCCGGTCTCGCTGGCCCTGCAGCTGAGCGGGGATGAAGTCATCGTGCTCGATGCCCAGCACCGGCAAGTCACCTTCACGCAGCCCGCCATCGGCGCATCGCTGTACTCGCCCTACGAGCATGTCACCCTGCAGCGGCTGAGCGAGGCGCGCTATGCGCTGGTCGATAGCGACGGCCTGCGCCATGTGTTCGAGCGCCATGGCGACGGCCGCCATGCCCGGCTGGTGGAGATGCGCAATGCCAACCAGCTGAGCATCCACATCCAGTACAACGGCTTAGGCCAGCCCGCGCGCATCCTCGACAGCGCCGGCCGCACGCTGGTGTTGCAGTACGAGACAAACCGGCTGCGCGGCGTGGCTTTGCAGAAAAGCCATGTCGACGACCTCACCGGCCTGCCGGTGCATGAGCAGGCGCTGCTGGTGCAGTACGAGTATGACGCCGCGGGCGACCTGGTGGCGGTACGCAACCGCGCCGGCGAAGTCGTGCGCGAGTATGCCTACCGCAACCACATGCTGGTGCGCCATGCCACGCCCGGCGCCCTGGTGGCCGAGTATGCCTACAGCGAAGAGCATCCGGGCGGCCAGGTGCTGCGGCACTGGACCAATGCCGGCCATGCGCTAACGTTTGCCTATCTGCCCGGCGAAACCCGCGTCACCGACCAGCTCGGCAGGACGCAGTCCTATCGCTACGACAGCCGGCAGCGCCTGACCGGCCAGACCGATGCGGCCGGCGGCACGAGCTCCATCACGCACAACCGGCACGGCCATCCGGCGTCGGCGACCGACGCGGCAGGCCGGACCACGCGCTATCGGCACGATGCCCGCGGCCGTCTCATTGCCGTCGAGCAGCCCGACGGCGCAACGACGAAGATCGCCTACGACCCGCTATGCGGCAAGCCGGCGCTGATCACCGATGCCATGGGCGGCATCACCGCGCTGCGCTACGACGAACTGGGCAATCTCTCCAGCCTTACCGATGCGCTGGGCCAGCGCACCGCCTACCGCTACGGCGCCCACGGCTTGCCGACCGTCATCACCGACGCCGCCGGCCGCAGCCGCCAGCTGGCCTACAACGATGCCGGCCAGGTCATCGGCCATACCGACTGTTCCGGCCAGACCACCCGCTACGGCTACGATGCCTTTGGCCAGCTGGCCTTCGTGACCGACGCCCTCGGTCAGACCACGTCTTACCGCTACGACGCCGCCGGCCGGCTGACGGCCGCCGTCCATGCCGACGGCAGCGAGGAACGGCTCGAATACGACCGCGCCGGGCGGCTGGCGGCGCACCTCGATGCCGCCGGCCGGCGCACCGCCTATGCGCTGGACGCCGACGGCCTGCCGCAGACGCGCACCGATGCGCTGGGCCATACCTTGCACTGCCGCTACGACAAGGCAAGGCGGCTGGCGCAGCTGGTCAACGAGAACGGCGCGGTGCATGCCTTTGCCTACGATGCGCTCGACCGCCTGCAGGAGGAGATCGGCTTCGACGGCCGGCTGACGCGCTACCGCTATGACGCCGCCGGCCTGCCGCTGGCAAAGGAAGAACACGGCAGCCCGGCCGGAGCCAGCCGGCAGCGCCATGCCGAGGCCCGCATCGACACGCATTATGAACGCGATGCCGCCGGGCGCCTGGTGGAGAAGCTGGTCTCGCGCATCACCGGCCCGGCCATGGCCGAACAGCTGCGCACCCGCTACCGCTACGACAGGCTGGGCCGGCTGGTGCAGGCCGGCAATGCGCAGGCCGAAGTGGAGCTGGAGTACGACGCCATCGGCCAGCTGGTTGCCGAGACGGTCACCGGCCGCCACCATGCCAGCCGCCTGGCGCACGCCTATGATGCGCTGGGCAACCGCATCCAGACCACGTTGCCCGACGGCCGCCGGCTCAACCAGCTGTTCTACGGCTCCGGCCACCTGCATCAGGTCAACCTCGACGGGCAAGTGATCTGCGACATCGAGCGCGACGGCTTGCATCGTGAAGTGAGCCGCAGCCAGGGCGCGCTGCGCAGCCTGTTCCAGTACGACAGGCTGGGCCGGCTGACAAATCAGCAGGTCGGCAGCCTGGCCGGTCAGCGCCGCGCATGGCAGGCACTGGACAGGCCGGAGCTCGACAACAGCCTCATTGCAAGGCGCTACGACTACGACCGTGCCGGCGAGCTGATCGCCATCGACGACGCCCGCCTGGGACGCACCGCCTACCACTACGATGCGCTCGGCCGCATCCTGTCGGCGGTGCATCCGAATGTGCAGGAACGCTTCGCCTTCGACCCGGCGCACAACCTGCTGGACGAGACGCTGCAGGACCAGGGCGGGCGCATCGAGCACAACCGCGTGACCGTGTTCGAGGACAAGCGCTATGCCTATGACGTGCATGGCGACCTGACCGGCAAGAAGATCGGCCGGCATACCGAGCTGGCGCTGCAGTGGAACGGCGAGCATCAGCTGCTCAGGGCCACGACGACGAGGCAGGCGCACACGGATGCGCCGGCGACGCAGACGGTGACATACGGCTACGACCCGTTCGGCCGGCGGTTGTACAAGCAGGATGCGTTCGGCATTACGCACTTCGTGTGGGACGGCAACTGGCTATTGGAAGAGGTGCGGGGCAGCCATGCGCGGACGTACGTGTACCAGCCGGAGTCGTTCGTGCCGCTGGCGCAGGTCAATCGACTGTGCAAGCCTGACGATGAGGCGGAACAAGGCAAACAGCCGGCGCAGGTGCTGCATATCCATACTGATCACCTGGGCACGCCGAGGGAGATGACGGATGAGCAGGGGCAGCTGCGGTGGGCGGCGAGCTACCGGGCGTGGGGCAATGTGCTGCGGGTGGAAATGCCGCAGGGGCCTGAAGAAAGCGAAGAACGGGCACGGCCGTCGGCATTCGAGGAAGTGCAGCCGCTGCGGTTCCAGGGGCAGTACCATGATGCCGAGACGGGGCTGCATTACAATCGGTTCCGGTATTACGATCCGGATTGCGGGCGGTTTGTTGGGCAGGATCTGACCTGTCTTGGGATTTTCGGACCACGACAAATTTGAGAAGATAGCTCCCAAATGAAAGGGAGCAATGAAGAAGAGCCGATACAGCGACGAGCAAATCGTCCGAATTTTGCGGGAAGCCGACAAGACCCCGATTGCCGAGGTGGCCAAGCGCCACGGCGTGAGTGAGCAAAGCATCTACGGCTGGCGCAAGCGTTTTGGCGAGATGGGGACTGATGAGGTGAAGAATCTCAAGGCCCTGGAGCAGGAGAATGTCCGGCTCAAGAAGTTATTGGCTGAACGGGATCTCGAAATTGAAGTGATGAAGGAGATTTCGCGAAAAAAATGGTAAGCGCACCAGCTCGACGGATTGCGGCGCTCTACGCAGTTGAGCGAGGAATCTCTCAACGTCGAGCTTGTGCGCTTATGCAGGTAGCAAGGTCCAGCCTGCTGTATATACCAACTCTGCCACATAAGAATGCACCTGTGACGAGCGCTATGCATCGGCTGTCACGCCAGTATCCCCGTTACGGATCCCGCCGTATCCGCGTGTTCCTCGGACGGGAAGGCATCGTTGTCGGTAAGGAGAAATGCAGTCGTCTGTGGGCAGAACAAGGTCTACAGGTGCCACGCAAGCGTCCCCGACGCAAGGTGGCAGCAAGCAGACCCCGTCCACTGGCGCCGGCCAAGGCAAATTCGGTATGGAGCTACGACTTCGTCTTCGATGCTTGCGCCAACGGCCAGCAAATCAAATGTCTGACGGTGGTCGATGAATTCACCCGTGAGGCGCTTGCCATTGATGTAGCTGGATCGATTCGTTCGGGCCGAGTGATTGAAGTACTGTCCTGCCTCATCAGCGTGCGAGGCGCGCCACGCTACCTACGCAGTGACAATGGCCCCGAGTTCGTAAGCCTTGCCTTACTCAAGTGGATAACCGATCAAGGGATAGAATGTGCACTGATCGACCCGGGTAAGCCGTGGCAAAACGGAACGACGGAGAGCTTCAACGGCAAGTTCCGTGATGAATGCCTGGCCATGGAATGGTTCAGGAATCGTCTTGAAGCCCGGGTTGTGATCGAGGACTGGCGGCAGCATTACAATCGAGTCAGGCCACATTCCAGCCTGAACTATGAAACTCCAGAAGCGTTCTGCAAGAAAGTAACAATTTTATCCACCAGAGCTATCCCAAACTAGCTTGGTCCGAAAAAACCGGTCAGGTCAGATCCGATTGGGCTGCTGGGCGGCACTAATCTGTATCGGTATGCAGCGAATCCGGTTGTCTGGATTGATCCTCTTGGGTTGGCCGCATTGGATTGCAGTTGCATCGGTAAAACGGTTAAAGATTTATCTGAATCAGGAAGGTTTTTGGATCCGGCAGATAAGGCTAGACAGATGACCACAGCTGGACGAGCGCTTCAGAAACACGGCAGCCGACCGGGTAGCGCATTTCCTGCCGCAAAAGGTAATCCCTTGCAAATGAACGCTCAAGGTCAAAACGTGTTAGATGACATTCTTAACTCTCCTGGATCAAAAGTTAAGCAAGGAAATCGCTTCGACGGTATTGATGTACTTGCTGCTGATGGAAGGGGCGCAAGATTTGACGCCAGTGGAAATTTCCGTGGATTCCTTGAACCATAGGATTGCAAATGAACGATCTAAAGATACAGATTTGTAGTGATGTAGATTATGAAAACCTTATTGCAGAAATATACTGTGACGATCGGTTTATTGGATTGATTAGCCAGGAGAACGCAGTAGGTGAATATATGGTTGAATTTCCCAAAGCGATACCGCCTATTTCCTATGAATGGCTATTGAATGCTCTTCAAACAGCAAAGCTTAAATTGTCAGGTAAATAGCATTCATAGAAGTAGCTTGAAGAAAACTGTGGACAACCATAACAAATATAACAAATGGAAGATGGGGAAAGCATGTCTGCTTAAAGCCTCTGATGTTTAATTTGCGGGCACCAACAATGTACACTTGCACAAGCAAGCGAAGAAGCGACGATTACATTACTGTGAGACCTGCATATTGTGAAAAACACGGAACTCAGTCATTTGTTCAGACTTCACCTAAGCTGGCTGAAGAGAGTTTCGACAGTTCTGCTGTTGATGCAACAGACATCAGGAGTCTGGAAATTCATTCGTCAGGAAAAATTTTTCGGTACGTTGTGGATGTGGAATTTCTAAAGGGCTTCATGCATCCTTCAGATCGAATTACCATCATTTTGAAAGATCGTGATAAAGCGCTAAAGCAACTCAATGACCGATTGCTTGTTCAAAGGATTACAAATGAAATGAAATGGATTTGCCCTCTTTGCCTTATGCCTCACTTATCCAGAATCGGCAATTATTGAATGCCTATGAAAAGATAAAAATTCTGGGACTAGCAGCTAGTGGTGTCCTAACAACCCAGCTTTTGAAAAATCGAAAATGGTCTACTGTGACGTGCTTACATATTGGCAGGTACGTCGATCTCGATCGCCCTCGTACCGTTCTCCAATGCATTCATCCATTCCCCAACCGCACTTGCAATCCACTCCCCATCATCAAGCGCAAGATCATGCCCCGCATCAGGATGAATGCTCAGTGAGGCATTCCAAGCACGCGCGATACGTCTTGAGCAGTTAGGCGACACCAGCCGATCATTCAGCGACGCCAGCACCAACAGCGGCACCTCGGGCGCGCCATCCCCTGCCCTGCACCGGCTTGCTGCAATAATCTGGCGCACGGCGTTGATCCTGCTCACGGGCCGCGCACGCCGGCAGGTGATCCACTGACTTAATACATTCGAATCAATCGGTTGCCTGCCGCTCGTCATTTCCCATACCAGCCGTTCGCTTGCTGCGGCATCGTTCCGGCTCATCAGGATGCGCAGCAGCGTTCCGTAACTGCGCCACTGCAGGCGATGGTAGAACGGGCTGAAGTTCCGAAGGCTGCTGTTGATCAGAACGCAGCCTGCAAGCTCAGCCGGATAGCGCTGCGCCCAGCGCACGGCAAGCATGCCGCCCATCGACAGGCCAAGCAGATACACCGGTTGACGATGCTCCCGGACTGCGAGCCATTTTCTGCAGTGGTCGACCATTGCATCGATCGTCAACGGACTCGGCATGCCGTTCAGTACACCGTTGCCCGGCAGGTCGGGCGTGAGAAGTTGTGCATTGGGAAAACGTCGCTGGAAGACAGACGGAAAGTCTCCCCAATGCCGGCTTTCGCGTATCAGTCCGCGCAGAAAGACCCAGCTGTTCACGCGCCGGCTCCATGGCATCCGCCATACCATTGGTTCTGTGCCCGGGCGGCAAAGGTAGTCCGGGCAGCGCCGACCGGCAGCCACTGCTGCCATCCGCGCGCTGCCAGCGTCAGAAACTCGAGCCAGACGAGATGACGCCGCAAAACCCGCTGCAGCCTGTGAACGGGGAAAGGATTGAAAAACCCTGCCTTGCTGAAAAGCTGCATCGGATATTTCCTGATCCAGCGCCACGATCCCATTTCCAGCGTCAGCGGCAGGAAAACCTGTTCCGCATGCCGGTGCCGGGCCTGCAGGTAGAGATGGTCCCACAGGTCGCCGTGCGTCATGTACTGCCGGCTTTGCGGCTCGAAAATGTAGTCATGATGCGGATAGCTGCGGCAGAACAGTTCATGCAGGGCCGAGAGTTCAGGCAGGTGCGGAATCGGCGTCTTGCTGCAGGCATAGGGAAACCAGATGCGGTCGCGCGAACCGAAGCCGGAATGGCAATCGAGCGCGATGCTGAAACGGCGTCCGAAGAATTCCTCATTGACGAAGCGGCACATGGCGTCGCTTTCGGCTTCCATGACATCATTGCCGCGATACCAGGGCAGATGCCGGCTGAAACGCTGGCCGCCAAGCAGGAAAGGCACCTTCTGCTCGGACTGCACCGGTGCGTTGCGCATCAGGTCGACGCCGCGCGGATTGCAGCGGGTGCGCTGCGCCATGCCGCCGGGATTGACCAGGGGCATGAATACCAGGCGCACGGATGCCAGCTGCTCATGCAGCGTCGCATCCCAGTTCAGACGTTCCACCAGGCTGTTTAGATAGGCAAGAACGACCTGGGTGCCGATGTTCTCCAGTCCGTGCACGCCGCCGAAGAAGCCGACGACCGGCACGTCGGGGCGATCGGCGCCGAGCGCCATGCCGTAGACCGGCAGGCACTTGCTGCCGACGTCCACGGTGCATACGGTCCGGACCGACAGCGCATCGCGCCCCCGCTCGATGATGTTTTCCAGAATGTCCAGTTCCTGCAGGGCCGTTGCGCTCATGAAGCCATTCTCCATCATGCATCTTGCCGATGCAGCATGCCAAACCGGCAGTGTATGCCGGCGCGAATATGACAACTTTGCGCAGTCACGAAACTGACACATGTTCGTAATACGAGTGAAGCATTCAGTGTTTAGTCTGATGTTGTTCCAGTGAAAGGACATCCGATGCAACAACTGAATACGCTTGACGCGCCCGGCACCAGAACCCCGGGCCTTTCCTTGAGCATCGCCAGCACTCAGGAGGAGGTGAAAGAAGTGCAGCGCCTGCGCTACCGGGTTTTCATCGAAGATGCGGGGCTGCGTACGCTCGAGAATCCGAGCCGGCTCGATCAGGACGAGTTCGATCCTTACTGCGATCATCTGATCGTGCGTGATTCATCGAACCTGCAGGTGGTCGGCACTTATCGCGTGCTGCGTCCTGCGGAAGCGAACCGGATCGGCAGGCTGTATTGCGAAAGCGAGTTCGAGCTCGATCGCCTGCAGCACTTGCGCGGCAGGATGGTGGAAGCCGGGCGCGCCTGCATTCATCCGGAATACCGCTCCGGCGCCGTCATCATGCTGCTGTGGGCCGGACTTGCGGAGTATATGCGCCGCCATCACTGCGAATACCTGATCGGCTGCGCCAGCATCAGCCTGGCCGACGGCGGCACGAATGCGACGGCGGTGTATCGGCAGCTGGCCGCCAGCCGGCATTACGCTCCGGCGGAATACCGGGTGCATCCGCATCTGCCCTTCCCCATGCAGAAATCCCAGTCGCCAGGACAGACGCAACCGGTGCAGCAGGCAAGGCAGCCCGCCGAGGGCATGGTGCCGCCCCTGCTCAAGGGTTATCTGCGTAGCGGCGCCTGGATCTGCGGCGAGCCGGCGTGGGATGCGGACTTCCATTGCGCCGATCTGCTGGTGCTGCTGCCCTTGTCCAATCTCGACAGCCGCTATGCGCGCCGCTACCTGCCGCAGCAGGCCCAGTAAATCCGCGCAGAATTACATTGAATCTTCAACAGCCTCACCAAGTATGCAAATGAAGTTGATCAAGCAGGATGCCGCAGCGGCCCCTCAACCCGCTGCGGCACTTCCTCGAAAACATGGAGACAGGCTTCCTTCCGGAATTTCCGGTGTCGAACTGCTGACGGCGGCAATGTGGCAGGCGATGCAGGAATATGCAGCCTGCCTTACCGCGCTGACGATTCCGGGTTTGGCGGACGAGGAACTGAAGCGGCGAGAAGCGAGCTGCCTTCTGCATCGGGCAAACTATCTGGAAGCCAAGGGAGCGCTCGAAGCATGCGTGGGCGCCGTCCACCCGCATAGGGATGGAAAAGCGGACGAGAGGTCCTGAAGCAGAGCCGAAATGCAGAACCGGAACCTTGCCGGTAATAGACTTCGGCGTGGGAGAACGATCTGCGGGCGGCAAGGCCAGACCGGGTCCCGACGAACCGCATGAGGCAGCAAGGCGCCAACGGCTTGCACTGCGGTGCCGCCGCACCGCCTCATGCGATTGTTTCGCGCATCAGCTCGCCAGCTTGCGGAAGGTATCCAGCACCGCTTCGCCCTTGAACGGCTTCACGATCCAGCCCTTGACGCCCGCCGCCTTGCCGCGCTCCTTCATCGCCGGGCTGCTTTCGGTCGTCAGCATCACGATGTTGACGCTCTTGTTGCCCAGTTCGTTGCGCACCTTCTCCACCATGGTCAGGCCGTCCATATTGGGCATGTTGACATCGCAGACCACCAGGCGGACGCCGGGATAGGCCTTGACCTTGGACAAGCCGTCCTTGCCGTCGACGGCGGTAGCGACTTCCAGGCCGTTTTTCTTGAGGAAGCCGGCGACTTCATCGCGCACGGTGCTTGAATCATCCACAACGAGAACCTTTGCCATATTCTTATTCCTTCTTCAATACATCGGTTAAAACAATTCGAGTTCGCCGGAGAGGTCTTCTGCCTCGCCGCCGTCCCAGGCAAAATCCATGGTGCCGTAGTCGCATAGGCACAGCGTCGCCCCCAGGCGCAGCGTGTCGTTGATGACAATCGCATAGCGCGCCGTAAAGCCGGGAGCGAGTTCGCGCAGGAACAGTGCGCAGCGGCTGTCCAGCGTGAACGGGGTCGACATGCCCAGGTCGGGGAAATGCCTGAGCAATTCCTGGTTGACCGCACCGCAGCACAGGTTGGCCGTTTCATAGAACACTTCGCGGAACTGCCTGCCTTCGCCGCCGCCCGTAAAGTAAGCCTGGGTCTCCGGCGTCTCGTCGACATGAAACATGATCAGCAGGCGGAAATGCAGTGAGGAGATCGTCAGCACCACCATGTTCCGGCTTTCCGGTTCCTGGCCGGCATCCTGGGACAGCAGCCTGACATCGCAGGTGTCGCCCGCGTGCAGCGCAAGCCGGGAGCGCACCGCTCTGCGAAAGATTCCATCCAGGCTTTGCCTGGTCTGCTCGCTGATCATGCGGCCGCCCATTCCAGCTTCTGCTGCAATTGCCCGGCACCGGCCTCGATGCTGCTGAGCGACGCCATGATCATCTTGCCGCCGGCCTGGATGTCCTGGAAGGTTGCCGTCGTCGTCATGTCGTTGCGGTGCAGGCTGTTGCTGTAGTCGCGCGACAATCCCTCGGTGCGCAGCGCCAGCGACCTGACTTCATGGGCCACCACGGCAAAACCCCTGCCCGCCTGGCCGGCGCGCGAAGCCTCGATCGAGGCATTGAGCGAAACGATCACCACATGCTTGACGATGGAGGCCAGCTCCTGGTTCTTGGCATGCATGTCCTGGTTCTGCGCCATCAGCGAGTCCATCTGTTCATGCCAGCGTTCGAAGGTGGCCGCCAGCCCCTTGAGCCTGGCGGCCTCGGAAGCAATGCGTGAAGCCTCGGCGCTCCAGCCGTGCTGGCGTTCCTCGGCTTGCCGCAGTGCGGCCCGCTGTTCGCCGATGCAGTGCGCCTGCTCTTTGACCTGTTCCTGCAGCCGTTCGATTTCGGCCTGCAGCGTCTCCAGCGCACGTTCCCGGCCGGACAGCTCGGCAACATGCCGGGCTTCCGCCTGCGCCATTGCGGCAAGGCTGTCTTCTCCCGCATGCAGCAGTACCGCTTCGGCCTGCTTGCGAGCCCTCCTCAGCCTCGCGGCTGCCAGTATGCCGGCGAGGATGCCGCCGGCAATTGCGCCTGTCAGATATTGCTCGATCACACCGCTTCCTTCTGCGCCGGGCTAGCCTGAGGCTTGCCGGCGTACTGTTCGTTTCCCGATTGATTTCCTAGTTGCGCTCCGGCTGCAGCCGCAGACTGACGGGCTGCGCCGTCTGCCGCCGCAGCCGGTTCGCCCGACACGGCCATGGTTGCAGGCAGCATCACGATCGTGCGGAACTGCCGGTAATCGGCGCCGATCCTGTCGTCGCAGAAACGGATGCCGATGCTGCCATGCTCGCGCCGCACGAAGTCCTGGACCGCGTCCATGCCGACGCCGCGTCCGGACACTTCAGTGACCTGCGCCGCCGTGGAGAAGCCGGGCCTGAAGATCAGGTCGGCTGTTTCTTCATCGCTCAGCACGGCATCCTGGTGCACCAGACCTTTCTCGACCGCGATGCGCCGGATGCGCGAAAGCGCCAGGCCGCGCCCGTCGTCGCCGAGTTCCAGCTTCAGCATGCCGCCGGACATTTCCGCCCAGATTTCGATATTGCCGGCAGGCGGCTTGCCCTGGAGGCGGCGCACTTCCGCGACTTCCAGCCCATGGTCCATCGCATTGCGGATCAGGTGCATGAACACGTTCTTCAAGACGCTACCGGCCTCGGTGCGTACCCGGTAGCCGTTGTCGGCGATGTGCACGGCCGGCGCTTCCTTGTCCAGTTCGCGTGCCAGCGAAGGCAGCGAGTCGAGCACGTTGCCGAGCGTTTCGGCAAGCGTCTCGGTGCCGCGCAGACGCAGGTTCCTGCGCACTGTTTCATGCGCCGACAGCAGTTCATGCAGGTTCGCGGTATTGACGTTTTCCAGGCGGTGCAGGCTTTCGAGCACATGTTCCTGGTCGACCAGCAGATAACGCCCGGCGCCTGCGCGCACGCCGGGGCCCTTGCGGCCAAGGCTGAACTCGTTGATGTCGGCATAGAGTTCGACCATGTCGCGCACCTTGAACAGTTCCTGCAGCACCATGCTCTGGTCCCATGCGAGCTTGGGCCTCGGCTTGCGCAATTCGTCGTAGGTCTGCTCGGCGAGATGCACGACGTTCGTCAGATGATTCAGGCCGTAGGTGCGCGCATTGCCCTTGATGGTATGCATGTTGCGGAACAGCTGGGCCACCGCTTCTGCATGCAGCTCCGGATGTTCGCGGATGATGACCTCGTTCTCGGTGACGAATTTCATCGACCCGGCGATGAATTCGTGGAATTTTTCCTGGCTCACCGCCAGCACCTCGCCGATGATTTCCAGTTTGCGCTTCTGTTCGCCGGCTTCGGCGGCCAGCTTTCGCAGTTCGGTCACGTCGCGCACGCACAGCATCAGGCGCACCGTGGTGCCCGAACCGTCGGTGATCGGCGACCAGCTCAGGTCGAGGATCTTGACGCGGCCGTCGGCCATGGTCTTTTCGATCTCGCCCACCAGCAGGTGCTGGTTGAATTCGAAGTTCATGACATCTTCGCCGATGCTGGCGCGCACCGCCGCATCGATCTGGTCCAGCGCGTCCGCTCCCAGGCTGGTGCCGGCAAACAGCAGTTCCATCAGGTTGCGGCCGATGATGTCGTCGGTTTCGAGAATGGTTTCCAGGTAGGCCGAGTATTCGGGATGCACGCGCACACCCTCGACCACGGTGAGAATGCCCTGCGGCATGTTCTCCAGCATGGCCTGGATGTCGGCGGTCTTTTGCCTGACCTGGGCCGAGCTTTCCTCGATCTTCTCGATCATGCCGTTGAAGGCAACGATGGAACGGCCGATTTCGTCCATGGTCTGCACCGGCACCCGGCGGGTGAAGTCCTGGTTCGAGGCGATCTCGCTCATCATCGCCTGCATCCTGCTGATGGGACCGGTGATGCGGCGGTAGAGCAGCATGCCCACTGCCGACAGGACGACGGCCGCCAGCAGCGTCACCACCGAGAGCGTGGTAGTGGTGGTGGCGAGGTTGTCGTTGAGTGCGGTGATCGCTTCATCCTTGTCGCGGTTCTTTTCGATGCGCAGGGTATCGACGATTTGTTCAAGCTCGCCCTGGTACTGGACGACATTGCCGAACAGGCTGGCCTGCGCCAGTTCGTTCTTGCCCGATTCCTTGAAACGGATGGTTTCCTCGATTGCGGAGAAATAGTTGTCCAGGCTTTCCCCCACCTGCTCCATCAAACCCTTCTGGCGGCTGCCGTAAGCCAGCTTCGCCTGGTGCGCGATGGCTTCGCGCAACTGCTTCTGGGAAGAGGCCAGCTTTTCCTTCGCCTGCTCCATCATCAGCTTGTCGGGTGCGCTGACCAGCACGATGGCTGCAAGCTGCACGTCCTTCAGGCGGGAGACCAGATCGGCGGATGCAAGCGCGCCGGGAACCACGCCTTCGGTGACCAGCCTGACTTGCGTCTGGCCCTGTCGGGATTGCTCAAAGGCGTAGCCGCCGATGCCGCAGATCGCGGCACACATCAAAATGACCAGCAGGGTAATGCGTTGTCGAATAGTCATGCGTGTGGGATATTGCTCTTGTTGTTTCGGATGCGCGTATTGTCATGAAGAAATATGACAAGCCTATTAAGAGGATCGAATCGATGAAATCTTCGTCAACGAATGTCCTCAAACGCATGCATTCCCTGTCAATGGAAACGGAGCGGCCCATCATGAATTGGAAACCCCTGGAATTCCTGCCGAATCATCGAGGGGTGAAGCGTATGCCTGTGCTGGCCGCAGCCTTGCTGTTGAGCGCCTGCGCCAGCCTCGGCTTTCGCAGCGATGGACCGATTGCCTGGGAGACCGTCGATTCCGACATCTATTCCGGAGTGACGGCCGAGATGCTGGTCACCGTGCGCGACCAGCGCAGCTGGTCGCGCCTCTGGTCCGAGCACAAGGGCAACCGCCACCATCCCTTTCCCCTGCCGCGCATCGACTTCAGCGAAGAGATGATCGCCGGCGTGTTTACCGGCGAGCGCCCGAACGG
>Ga0194137_10000855_pt1 | contig 19294 bp, 20 predicted proteins | sample TARM_MetaG_T3_14_FD_134025 | JGI IMG/M metagenome (GOLD analysis project Ga0194137, IMG submission 134025) | Freshwater microbial communities from Pennsylvania, USA, analyzing microbe dynamics in response to fracking - TARM_MetaG_T3_14 (version 2) | ecosystem: Environmental > Aquatic >... | reverse complement strand
GCGGGCATATCGTCGAGGACTGCAGCAAGGACGAGTTCTTCGGCGCGCCGCGCTCGGAGCGGGCGCGGGATTTCCTGGCCAAGATCATCACGCATTGAGCAGTTCAAGCAGTCTGCAACAGCCGCTCCAGGGTATTCGGGGCGGCTTTTTTATTGGACATTGCTGAATGGAATGGAAAAGCGCCTGCCTCTCCCTGTCTCTATCTCGTACCGCCAAAGGTAAAATAGCGGCTCTTAAGAGAAAGCCACACCATGTCCAGTCCAGCCACTACCTCCCAGCCTTCCAGCATTACCCTGACCCGTCCGGATGATTGGCATCTGCATCTGCGCGACGGCGCCACGCTTGCCAGCGTTCTTCCGCATACCGCACGCCAGTTCGCCCGTGCGATCGTCATGCCGAACCTCAAGCCGCCGGTGACGACCACCGCGCAAGCCGCAGCCTACCGCGAGCGCATCCTGGCGGCTTTGCCGGCAGGAATGCCGTTCGAACCGCTGATGACCCTGTACCTGACCGACAACACGCCGCCGGATGAAATCCGTCGTGCCAAGGACAGCGGTTTCATCCATGCCGTCAAGCTTTACCCGGCCGGCGCGACAACCAATTCCGACGCCGGCGTGACGGCATTGACGAAGTGCTACAAGACGCTGGAAGTCATGCAGGAAGTCGGCATGCCTTTCCTGGTGCATGGCGAAGTGACGGATTCCGACATCGATATCTTCGATCGCGAGGCGGCATTCATCGACCGCGTGCTGCAGCCGCTGCGCCGCGACATGCCGGAATTGAAAGTCGTCTTCGAACACATTACGACCAGGGATGCTGCGCAGTACGTGACCGAGGCGGCAGGCCCGATCGGCGCGACCATCACCGCGCATCATCTGCTGTATAACCGCAACGAGATATTCAAGGGCGGCATTCGACCTCATTACTACTGCCTTCCGGTACTCAAGAGGGAAGAGCACCGCAAGGAGTTGGTCAAGGCGGCCGTCTCGGGAAATCCGAAATTCTTTCTCGGCACCGATTCCGCACCGCATCCCAAGGGATTGAAGGAACATGCTTGCGGCTGCGCCGGCTGCTATACGGCGCTGCATGCAATGGAGCTGTACACCCAGGCGTTCGACCAGGCAGGTGCGCTGGACAAGCTGGAGGCCTTCGCAAGCTTCAACGGGCCGGCTTTCTATGGCCTGCCTCGCAATACCGGCACAGTGACGCTGCAGCGCGAGCAATGGATATTGCCTGCGGAATTGCCAATGGGTGATACCACGGTCGTCCCGCTGAACGGCGGCGAGCCGATCGGCTGGAAACTGGTTTGATTCACGCAATGGGTGTCGAGAGCAGGATGAAGTTGTTCGGATGAATCCAGCCGTCTTCGACGAAATTGATTGGGCCCGGCCCTGGCTGGTCCCTTTGCGTGATCTCGGCCTGTCTGTGCTTCAGCCGGGCGCATACTGGCGTGACATCGCCAACGAGATTGCAACCAAGCAGGGACTATGCAATCACCGCGGCTTGCCGATCCGCTTTGTGCCGCAAGCCGACCTGCCTGCCGACATGCCTTACGAAGGCTTCATCAGCCGAACCGGCGGCGTGCCTACGCGTGAAAACCTGCACGACTTCTTCAATGCGCTGATGTGGCTCAGTTTTCCTTGCATCAAGCGACAGCTCAACAGTCTGCAGGCAAGCGAACTTGCCAAGAATCCGGGTGTGCCGCCGCAGCGCGGCATGGCACGTGACGTTGCGACGATCTTCGATGAAAACGCTGCCGTCTTCGTCACCTCGGATCCAGGTCTGATAGACGCCTTGCGGGAACACCGGTGGGAAGAGCTCTTCATCGAGCGGCGCCAGCAATTCATCCGTGCCTGGGAGGTACGGCTGTTCGGTCATGCGCTCATCGAAAAGCTGGTGACGCCGTTCAAGGCGATCACGGCTCATGCATGGCCGCTCGTCGTCGATCACGAGTACTTTTCCTGGAGTGAAGACAGGCGGCGGCAATGGCTAGACCAGACCATCGCCCCTTCACTGCAAAGCGGCATCTCGATGCGCGTCTACAATCCGCTGCCGGTTCTGGGCATACCGGGATGGCATGCTCGGCAGGATGAGGAATTCTATGGCGACGTTAAGGTATTTCGTCCCAAGCGTCGGCATGATCTGCCAAGCAGGCCGCAAGCTGCAGAGTAAAAAATTAGAAGCGGTAGCCTGCACATTCATTTGCTTCTGATCTGTATAGAACGGCTGAATTGGTCATCGTGAACTGCGCATGCCGAGGCTGATTTTTTTGCAAGCAGATTAAACAAGGCGGTGCGTTAAGCAATGGGCTCAACCCCCGACATCATTGCTCATACTTAGCACTAGGCAGTGTTTGATAAGCTGCTGCGCGGTCCGGATTGGGCCTGCGGTGCCCGGCGTACCCTGCGTACGCGTGCGCTCCTCTGCGCCAATCTGAACCGCTCGCGACGCTGATCAAACACTGCCTAGCGTGCTTTCGACTTGACTGGGCCCGACGAGGCCGAGGCGATGTGCCTGTGGGCGAAGACAGGGTTTGGGACACCACCGGTTTGCGCTGCCATAGCCGGACTGGCCTGCAGGCCGGCCCGTGGGCCAAAGCGTGGTGAGGCGACATGACGGGCTCGGCGCCCTCGGGCCATGGCAAGGAGGACCCGGCGTCCCCGCACAACGCAGTGCCGTTGGCAAATCGCCCGGGGTCGACAGTACGGTCAAGACGAAAGCGCTCTAACAATCGCCGAGTAAAAACAAAAAAGCACCCGAAGGTGCTTTTTTGCTGTCCAATCAAAGCAGACTTGCGTCCGCAATGAATTAGAAGCGGTGACGGATACCGACGTTCAGCCAGCTTGCGTCGCCGCCTGCTGCTGCGCCACCGAATGTCGCTGCGCCATCGTTCTTGATGATGGAGTAGGAAGTGTACAGGTTTGTACGCTTGGACAGGTTGTGGGTGTAACCGACCTGCCAGTAGTCAGCGTCAGCTGCGCCTGCGCCGAAACGGTCGTCGTGACGAACGTAAGCTGCCAGGATGCTGCCTGCGCCGATCGGAGCGCTTGCGCCGAGCATGTAGTCGCGGCTACGGCCTGTGCGGAGGCCAGTTGCGCCTTCGTCGCGGTTGTCAGCGTAAGCTGCGTGAATAGCTGCAACGCCGAAGTTGAACGCGCCGCCCAGCAGCAAGGTGCGAGCATTGCCTGTGTCTACGCCAGCAGCAGTTGCTGTGTTCTGGTCATGATAAGCAAACACGCCAGTGATCGGGCCGTTGTTGTAGCCGAGCGATGCACCGAGTTGACGGCCGATGGAGCTGCTGCCTGCCACTTCACCCAGACCGTATGCCAGTTGGCCGTTGATGCCAGCAAAGCTTGCGGAATAGTTGATGGTGTTGTTCATGCGAACGCCGTACGGACGGAACACGGCGATGATGCCGGAGCCGTCACCAGTGATGCCTGTGCCGAACGGATCGATGGAGTCCAGCGCGCCGAAGATCGGAGTGTACTGACGGCCGAGCTTGACGGAACCGAAGCCGCCATTCAGACCAACCCAAGCCTGACGACCGAAGAGGAGACCGCCCTGTGCTGCCTGGCCGGTGCTGATGTCGTAGCCGTTTTCCAGAGTGAAGGAAGCGGAGAGACCGCCGCCCAGATCTTCCGTGCCCTTGAAGCCGATACGGCTGCCGGACTGAACGCCGCTGGACATGCGAGTTGCCGATGCACCCGGATCAGTCTTGAAACGCTCGATGGCGACGTCTGCCACGCCGTAGATGGTGATGTTGGACTGTGCGGAAGCTACGCCCGCAAAAGCACCCAGAACTGCAAGCGCGAGAAGCGATTTTTTCATTGAATAATCCCCAAAGGTTTATCGAGCTAAATTTTTAGTAGTGCGTTCGGCGGACTGCCAAGGTAGAGGCGCCTGCCTGAAGGCGACGCTTCTTTAGAATTTAACTAAGAAGCCGATGCTTATTTCATCAAATATCGGCCGGAAGGACAAAGGGAATTTCGATTTTTACATCACTCGAAGCGGTTTTTGTGGTGGCTTTGCAACGTTAACGGCCAAACACACGGCTAACCGACTTTGGGCCATGGTCGGACTTTCACTGCTTGTGGTGCCGGCAAAAGCGAACTTCAATCCTGCCGGTGAAGCGGCATGGCAATAAAAAAGCCGGACTTCCGAAGGAGTCCGGCCTCAAGTCAGGCTAAGTGAACCTGGCTCGGGCATTCGGCGCCCAGCCAGAGTTTTCTGTTATTAGAACAGGTGGTTCACACCGATCGAGACACCGCTCACGTTCGAGAACGTACCGGTGCGCTGGATGCCCCAGGTAGCGGGGTTGCTTGCGCCGGCACCGCGGTAGGAGCTGCGATCGAAGTCGGCGTACAGGTTGGTGCGCTTGGACAGCGCGTAAGTGGCGCCGATGATCCAGGTGTTGCGACGAACGTCTGCACCTGCAGCCACGGCATCGAGCTTGGTACGATAGTAACCTGCTGTCAGCTGAGCAGCCGGTGTGATCGACCAGCTACCGCCAACCCACATATCATCGACGTCGTTGGTGCCGCCGGCGATAAGGTCGGTTTCCTGCCTGGAGTAGCCAGCTGCAACACGGAACGGCCCGGTCGTGAATGCGCCGCCAGCTGTCCAGTTGGTTACGTCAACGAAGGGAGCGCCTGCCACGGCGGCGGATGCGACTTCGCGACGTGTGTAAGCTGCGCCAGCGGAGAAAGGACCGCCGGTGTAGCCGAGGCCGACCGCCTGTGTGGAGCCGTTGCTGGTGCTGCCTGCAACTTCACCAAGCGCCCATTCTGCACGTGCAGTGATCGGACCGAATGTGCCGGTGTACTGGATGTCGTTGTCCAGCCAGGTCAGGCCGCCGTTGCCGGCCAGCGGAACGATGCTTGTGAACTTGTAGGAGAACGGATCGTACAGAGCGATCGTCTTGAAGTTGACCGAATATTGACGGCCGAGGTCCAGGGAGCCCCATGCGCCGCCCAGACCGACAAATGCGGAACGGTTGAAGAGGCGGTTCGTCGCGTTGTCGAGGGAGCCTGTACCGGAGTTGAAGCCTGTTTCCAGTGTGAAGTGAGCGTTCATGCCGCCGCCCAGATCTTCAACGCCCTTAAAGCCGATACGGTTACGGTTGAAGTTACCGTTGCTGAATCCGCCCATTTGAATGCGGCTGTTACCCGCAGCATCAGCATTGTTTGTATAACGCAGGCCAGCGTCGATGGAACCGTAGATGGTTACGCTGGTTTGTGCTTGAGCAGCACCTGCAAATGCACCAATGACTGCCAGTGCGAGAAGCGACTTTTTCATTAAATTATCTCCAAGGGTTGGCATGCTAAAATTTTTTTGTTGCCTTTTTTCTCAGTCGCCATGCCTGTAAAAGTCAGCGCGGCCACTGGAACTTCCGACCTTCAGGTAAAGAAGTTATGGTGATTTCATCAAATGTGAGCGCTTTGGGCAAAGGGAATTTGGTCGAGAAGATGATTTGCCGCGGAATATGTGGTTGAGTAACAACAAATTTTTCGCTTTTCGTGACTGAGTGGCAATAAATTTTCCGCCTGTCCGGTTTATTTTGGTACGAGCGTACTAAATCGTCCCGAAGTCCCCAACTTTTATGCGGACGATTTGACGAATGAATGGGTCGGGACATGCTGCAGGACCCGGTGCCTACTGTCGCTTACTTCATTGTTTCAAAGGAGAATTCTTGATGCCGTACTTGGATGACGTCCTGATTGGCTTTGACAAAATGCTGCGTGTCGTCGCCGGCGTGGCTCATGCGTCGCGGCAAAATCCCGCGGCAAAGGTGGCGGATACTCAATTGGACAAGTCCGAGCGCCGCCATAGTGCGGGGTTGATGCGGGTAAACCATGTGGGAGAGGTTTGTGCGCAGGCTCTCTATGACTCGCAGGCGCAGTTCGCCAGAAGCGCAAATTTGAAAGAGCAGTTCAAGCAGGCCGGGCGCGAGGAAGAAGACCACCTCGCATGGACCTCGGAGCGGCTGCGCGAACTCGGCTCCCGGACCAGCCTGCTCAATCCCCTGTGGTATGCGGGGTCCTATGCGATCGGCGCAATCGCCGCCCGGATGGGCGATGCGCATAGCCTGGGTTTTGTCGTGGAAACAGAACGCCAGGTGGAAGCGCACCTGATCAATCATCTTGAAACGCTGCCGGCCAATGACAGCAAGTCGCGCATCATCGTCGACCAGATGAGGGAAGACGAGGCGGCGCATGGCGCGCATGCGAAGGAACTGGGCGCAGCCGACATGCCGGCACCTGTGCGGCTGGCCATGAAGGCGATGTCAAAAGTCATGACGGGAACCGCGTATTACATCTGAGCTCCGATTGTCGGATGCCGCCGTTCGCGGGCATTTCCCGGGAGGCGGCGCCTCTTGCGGGAAATGCCGGATCGACCTAAGCGCACGCATCATTCTTGCGGTGCGCTTGCCTCCAGATCTTCGACGATTTCAAATGAATGCGTCATTTCGGCCGTCTTTTCCAGCATGATGGAGGCCGAGCAATACTTTTCGTGAGAGAGCTTGATCGCTCTTTCGACGACGTTCGGCTTGAGATTGCGGCCGCGTACGGTGAAATGGAAATGGATCTTGGTGAAGACCTTCGGATCCTTTTCGGCGCGCTCGGATTTGAGCGTGACATCGCAGCCGCGCACATCCTGCTGACTTTTCTTCAGAATCAGGACCACGTCATAGGCGGTGCAGCCGCCAGTACCCGCCAGCACGACTTCCATCGGGCGAGGCGCGAGATTGCGTCCTCCGCCTTCGGGGGCGCCATCCATGGCGACCACATGGCCGGAACCCGTTTCCGCCAAAAAAGTCATTCCGGAAAGTCCGGTCCAGCGTACTGTGCATTCCATTTTTCATCTCGCTCAAGTCGGAAGGCGGTATTGTAACTATTTTCAGAAGAGTTCTATCGGCAGGCGCGCGCCATGGCAGGGCCGTGAAGCCTGCTGCGGGGGCGGAAGGGGTGGGTTCCGACCGCCGGTCGCATGCTTGCCTGGGCTGGCTTGGCCCCGGCAATCGGACCGCCAGCGCCGGCGCGATAATCATTTGACGGCAAGTCTTTGAAAAGGCTATACTTTCAGGCTTTCCGTTCGCTCAGGAAAAGACAACAAGGAAGAGTCCGGCATGCATTATCGAACCGGAACCGCCAATTTGAGCGTTTTTATCTTTTTAGGAAATCATCATGAAAACCTTTTCCGCTAAAGCCCATGAGGTACAGCGCGAGTGGTTCGTGATTGACGCAACGGACAAAGTCCTCGGACGTGTTGCCAGCGAAGTGGCACTCCGACTGCGCGGCAAGCACAAACCCGAGTTCACTCCCCACGTCGACACGGGCGACTTCATCGTCGTCATCAATGCAGGCAAACTGCGCGTGACCGGCAACAAGGCTCTGGACAAGATGTATTACCGTCACTCGACCTATCCGGGCGGTATCTACGAAACCAATTTCCTGAAAATGCAACAGCGTTTTCCGGGCCGTGCGCTGGAGAAGGCGGTCAAGGGCATGCTGCCCAAGGGCCCGCTTGGCTACGCCATGATCAAGAAGCTGAAGGTCTATGCCGACGGCACACATCCGCACGCGGCTCAGCAACCCAAGCCACTCGAAATCTAAGGAACGGACATGATCGGTAACTACAACTACGGAACCGGCCGTCGCAAGAGTGCAGTGGCTCGTGTTTTCATCAAAACGGGCAGCGGCAACATCGTTGTCAACGGCAAGCCGGCTGCGGAATACTTTTCCCGCGAAACCGGTCTGATGGTGATTCGTCAGCCTCTCGAACTGACAGGCAATGTCGAGCGTTTCGACATTCTGGTCAACGTGCATGGTGGCGGCGAGTCCGGCCAGGCAGGTGCGGTTCGCCACGGCATCACCCGCGCACTCATCGACTATGACGCAGGCCTGAAGCCGGAACTGGCCAAAGCCGGTTTCGTCACACGTGATGCACGTGAAGTCGAGCGTAAGAAAGTCGGTCTGCGTAAAGCACGCCGCGCAAAACAGTTCTCCAAGCGCTGATCTGCGTTTTCAGAGCATCGAAAAGCCGCCAGGTTTGCGCCTGGCGGCTTTTTGTTTTCTGGCTTGCGGCGATCATGCGCGTGTGATGCCGGCACCAAGCCGTCACTTCATTAATCGTGTCGACTTCGCAACGGGGATGCAGCCGGAACCAAATCGTCCGCACTGTTAGAATTTCGAAGTTGAAATCATTTTTGGCAAGGAAATACCATGATCAAGGTCGGTATCGTCGGCGGTACAGGATATACGGGCGTCGAGCTGCTGCGTCTTCTCGCAGCGCATCCGCAGGTGCAGCTTACTGCCATCACGTCGCGCAAGGAAGACGGCATGCCGGTCGCCGACATGTTCCCGTCACTGCGCGGCCATGTGTCGCTTGCTTTCTCCTCGCCGGACAAGGCCAGGCTCAACGAATGCGATGTCGTGTTCTTTGCCACGCCGCACGGCGTAGCGATGGCGCAGGCGCCGGAGCTGCTGGCTGCGGGAGTGAAGGTGATCGACCTCGCCGCGGATTTCCGCATCAAGGACACGGCGACGTTCGAGAAGTGGTACGGGATGCCGCATTCCTGCCCCGATCTGCTGGAAGAAGCTGTCTACGGCCTTCCGGAAGTCAACCGCGAAGCCATCAGCAAGGCGCGTCTCATCGGTCTGCCGGGCTGCTATCCGACCTCGATGCAGCTCGGCTATGCGCCGCTGCTCGCCCAGGGCAAGCCGCTGGTCAATGAATCCATGCTGATTGCGGACTGCAAGTCCGGCGTTTCCGGCGCAGGCCGCAAGGCGGAAGTGCATACGCTGCTGGCTGAAGCGTCGGACAACTTCAAGGCGTACGGTGTCAAGGGACACCGGCATCTGCCGGAAACCACACAGGGCCTGCAGGCGATTGCCGGCCGCAAGATCGGGCTGACCTTCGTGCCCCATCTGGTGCCGATGATCCGTGGCATTCATTCCACTCTGTACGCCAACATCCTGCCCGAAGCGCGCGACGTAGATTTCCAGGCCTTGTACGAACATCACTTCGAAGGCGAAAAGTTCGTGGATGTCATGCCGCCCGGCAGCCATCCGGAAACCCGCTCGGTGCGCGCATCCAACAAGCTGAGAATCGCGGTGCACCGCCCCGATGGCGGTGACCTGCTCGTCATCCTGGTGGTAGAGGACAATCTGGTGAAGGGCGCGGCCGGCCAAGGGGTGCAGTGCATGAACATCATGTTCGGTATTGACGAAACTACCGGTCTGACGCAGGTTCCGGTACTGCCGTAAGCGGTATTTGTTGATCAACCTTACGTCGCATTGATATCGATGAAGTATCGGCTGTCGCGCCGCCGCGTTCCGATGGCGCTGCCCAAACTCACCGTGCAGCGCGCATTGCCCTGGCCGGTCCGCGCACTTCTGGTCGTGGCGATCGGCCTGGCGGGCGCGGCGGCAATGTGGGCATTCGACAACGGACAAGTGCTGCCCGGCGCCGATCCCCATACCCTCAGGGCTCAGCTGTCACGCTACAAGAGCCAGATCAAGAGCCTCAGCGCCGAGCGGGATGCCTACTCGGCCACCGCCAATGCGGCGGAAAGCCAGTTGAACATCGAGCGCTCCGCCCAGAAGCAGCTGGCAGCCCAGGTCAAGGCGCTGGAATCGGAAAACATGCGGCTCAAGGAAGATCTTGCCTTCTTTGAAAGTCTGCTGCCAAATGCAACAGGACCGCAGGGCATTACGATTCGCCGATTGAAGATTGATCAAATTGCGCCCAACCAGGTAAGGTATCGTTTGCTGATCATGCAGGGAGGAAAGGGTGACCAGTTATTTACTGGAAGCCTGCAACTAAGCGTCAATATGTTGCAGACAGGCAAGAGTGCTATGATAGTTTTCCCCGAAGCCGCCTCGGCCGAGCAGGACAAGTTCAAGCTCAGCTTCCGGCATTACCAGCGCGTTGAAGGGATTCTCACCCTGCCGGAAGGAAGCGTAGCAAAACTGGTACAGGCGCGCGTTCTCGACAAGGGACAGGTTCGGGCGCAACTGTCTGCGAATTTTTAAAGGAGAGCCCCATGTTAGGCCGCAAAACAAAAGGCACGATCGACAGTCTGATTGGCATATCGACAAAGATCGAAGGCAACGTGCACTTCCAGGGCGGTTTGCGCATCGACGGTCAAGTCATAGGCAATGTGATTGCGAGCGGCGACGAGCCCAGCATGCTGGTGATCTCCGAACATGCAAAGGTCGAGGGTGAAGTCCGGGTGGCGCATCTGGTCGTGAACGGCGAAATCACCGGTCCGGTCCATTCGTCGGAACTGCTTGAATTGCAGCCGCGCGCCCGCATAACTGGAGATGTGCATTACAAGGCGCTGGAAATGCACGGCGGTGCCATCGTTTCCGGAAAACTGACGCATGACCAGGCGGGCGAGCCGGTGCTCAAGCTGGCGATGTCGAATACGTGAAATGCGCCAAGCGTCTATAATCAAGCATTGACCTTCGCCTTTGCAGGAGCTCCCACATGAATGCAGTTACCGAAATGCCCGCACCGATTGTCTTCACCGATAGTGCCGCCGCGAAAGTTGCGCAATTGATCGAAGAAGAAGGCAATCCCGATCTGAAACTCCGCGTGTTCGTACAGGGCGGAGGCTGCTCCGGTTTCCAGTACGGCTTCACATTCGATGAAATCGTGAATGAAGACGACACCACCATGGTGAAGAACGGCGTCCAGCTGTTGATCGATTCGATGAGCTATCAGTACCTGGTCGGCGCGGAAATCGATTACAAGGACGACCTCGAAGGTGCGCAGTTCGTCATCAAGAACCCGAACGCTACCACCACCTGCGGCTGCGGCTCTTCCTTCTCCGCATAAGCCGGTAGCGCTGATGCCTGTCTTTTCATCAGCTCGCCAGATCCAATAAAAAAACGCAGGCCGCACCTGCGTTTTTTTTATTTCTCCCTCGCTGTTGCCGCGTCATCGACTTCTAAGCTTGCCATCGGCCGGCGGGATAGCACGCACCAAGTCCCCGCGGCCCCGCCGCGCCGGTGACCGTGGCAAGATTGCCCGCGGTTCGCTGCACATGCCGGCAAGCCAGCCAGGCGAACGCCAGCGCTTCCACATGATTCGGCGAAATGCCCAGCACATCGGTCGAATGCACAAACCCGGGATGGCCGCGCTCGCCGAGCGCCTGCTGCAGCTGCTGCATCAGGTGCGCATTGTAGGCGCCGCCGCCGCAGACATAGACATTGCAGGCATCCGCCGCATGGGCGGCGATCGCATCGGCAATCGTGCGGGCGGTGAAGGCCGTCAGTGTCGCCTGTACATCCTGCGCAGGAATTCCGGGACAGGTCTGCAGGCGTGCTTCCAGCCAGGCGCGGTCGAAGAGGTCGCGGCCGGTGCTCTTCGGCGGCGGCAGCGCAAGAAAGGGCTCCGCCATCAGTTCGCGCAGCAGGGCCGGCGCAATCGCGCCTCCTGAAGCCCATGTGCCATTGGCGTCGTAGGCCTTTCCCAGGTGTTCTGCAATCCAGGCATCCATCAGCACGTTCCCCGGTCCGGTATCGAAACCGAGAATCCCTCCGCCTTCCCTCAGCACGCTGATATTGCTCATGCCGCCGATATTGACCACGGCCCGGACCTCGCCGGGGTTGCCGAAGACCGCCTGGTGAAAGGCGGGAACCAGCGGCGCGCCTTGTCCGCCGGCCGCAATGTCGCGGCTGCGGAAGTCGGCGATCACGTCAATGCCGGCGAGTTCGGCCAGCAGGGCGGGGTTGTTGGTCTGGCGGGTGTAGCCAAGCTCGGGGCGATGGCGGATGGTCTGTCCGTGAACGCCGATGGCATTGATCCGTGATGCATCGATGGCCGCCTCGGCGAGCAGTTCACGTACGCACTCGGCGTACTGCTGCGCGAGTTGGTTGGCGGCCAGCGCCTCGCGGTGGATCTCGTTTTCACCGGGTGCCTGCAGCGCCATCAGGTCTGTGCGCAAGGTATCGGGGAAGGGGAGGTAGGCGGTGGCTAACGTTGAAATCCGTTCGCCTTCGGCGCCGGAGAATGCGGCCAGCACGCCGTCGATGCCGTCCATGCTGGTGCCGGACATGAGGCCGATGAAAAGTTGTGTAGAAGAATCAGGCATAAAAAAACCGTTGAGAAGCCTGCTGATTCTACAGGCTCGCCAACGGTTCATTGCCTGCCGACGACCGCCGGCTGACAAATTATTTCGATGCCAGTTTGGTACCAGCGTCCTTGCCGTCCTTGACCGGTTTTTCCGCCGGGTTCAGCAGTGCGAAGCGGTGAGTCATTTCGCCTGCCACTTCACGGAAGCGCTGCAGGTCGGCGCCGGCCAGAGGCTGCGCGTTGGGGATGTCGATCGACATCGGATCGCGCGGCTGATTGTTGACCCGGAACTCGTAATGCAGATGCGGACCGGTCGACCAGCCGGTGCTGCCGACATAGCCGATCACCTCGCCCTGGTTGACCTTCGCTCCCTTTTGCAAACCGGAGGCGAAACGGCTCATGTGGGCATAGGCGGTGGAATAATTGTTCCAGTGCTTGAGCACGACCACGTTGCCGTAGCCGGTCTGGACGCCGACGAATTCCACGACGCCGTCGCCGGACGCGCGGATCGGCGTACCGGTGGGCGCGGCGAAATCCACGCCTTCATGGCGCCGCCATTGTCCCGAGATCGGATGCTGGCGCATGGAGAAGCCGGAAGAGACGCGGGAAAACTCCAGGGGCGATTTGAGGAAGGCCTTCTTCAGGGACTTGCCGTCGAAGGAATAGTACCCGCCGCCCTGCTTGTTGCCGGGTTCGTCGAACCACACCGACTGGTAGCGGTTGCTGCCGTTGCGGAATTCGCCGGCGAGGACGCGTCCGGCGCGGACGAATTCGCCGTTCTGCCAGAAGGTTTCATAAACGACATTGAAACGGTCGCCCTTGCGCAGATCCGAGGCGAAGTCGATGTTCGTGGAGAACATGTCGACGATCTGGCTTGCCACGCTGTCCGGAATCTGTGCGGCGTCGGTGGCGGCAAACAGGGAGGAGCGTATTTCGCCGGAATGCATCTCGATGCGGCGTTCCAGCGCAGTGGGAGTTTCGCTGGCGGTGAAGCCGTTGCCGTTGCGGGCGATGACGAGATTCTTGACCGGTTGTCCGGCATTGTCCGTCAGCGTCGTCATCAGGCGGTGCAGCTGGCCATCCTTGTCGGTCTCCGCCTGGATGCGGCGTCCTGCCTTGAGCTGAAGCACGTTGTAGGCGAGCTTGTCCGACTTGATGAAGTTCGCGGCGGCGTCGTCATTGACGCCGAGCCGCGACAGCAGCGTGGCAAGCGTATCGCCGGGCCGCACTCTTTCCTCGCGCAGGTAGCTCTGGCTATCGGCCTGGAGCTGCGCGATCTGTTCGGAGAGGCTGGGAACGTTCAGTTCTTCGGTAATGGAGGTGACCGGAAGGTCGGAGGCGTCGGGAGCCATCGGCGCCACGCCGGCCGCGCCGAAGGCGCATACCGCGAGGAAGATGGCTGTGGCCGAAATGATGCGCGTCTTGCGCGCTGCACCGGGTTGTGACTTGCTGCTCGAGTCCAGGCTCATGAATTTGTCTGTAGGGAGCATGCAATAAGTTAGAATTTGCGGTTTAGCCAAGAAGCCTGTGACGCTGTGTTTCGATCATGCGGGCTGGTGCCAGCGAGGGAATGCCGGCGGCACTTCCGGTAGCAGCCCGAAGCGTTGATGATCCATCACATGCTTCGCTAGTTCTGTCATGCAACAACGACAATAGGTTGCACGGCTGAAAAGTAGCAGAGATTATATCAAAGCGATGGTATTGATTTTTCACAGTTAAATATTAATTTTGGTCAGCCCATGGACACCTCCCAGACATTGCAGAACAACAATACCCCGCAGCCGTCATTGCCCTTGTCGGACTCCGTCATGGAAACGCTTGCCATTGCAAAACGCGGTGTCGACGAACTGCTGATCGAATCCGAATTCGCGCAGAAGCTGGCGCGCTCGGAACAAACGGGAAAACCCTTGCGGATCAAGCTCGGACTCGATCCGACTGCGCCGGATCTGCATCTCGGCCATACCGTGGTGCTGAACAAGATGCGCCAGCTGCAGGACCTGGGTCACACGGTCATCTTTCTGATCGGCGACTTCACGTCCATGATCGGCGATCCGTCCGGCCGGAATGTCACGCGTCCGCCTCTCACGCGGGAACAGATCGAGGAAAACGCGAAGACCTATTTTGCGCAGGCCAGCCTGGTGCTGGACCCGGCCCGCACGGAAATTCGTTACAACTCGGAATGGTGCGATCCGCTGGGTGCGCGCGGAATGATCCAGCTATCCGCAAAATATACGGTCGCGCGCATCCTGGAACGTGAGGATTTTACAAAACGTTTCAAAGCTGGCACGCCTATTTCCGTGCATGAACTTCTCTATCCGTTGATGCAGGGATACGACTCCGTGGCGCTGAAGTCCGATCTCGAGCTCGGCGGCACCGACCAGAAATTCAACCTGCTCGTCGGACGCGAACTGCAGAAGGATTACGGACAGGAGCCGCAATGCATCCTGACCATGCCCCTGCTCGAAGGCCTGGACGGCGTCGAGAAGATGTCGAAGTCCAAGGGCAACTATGTCGGCATCACCGAACCCGGCAACACCATGTTCGCCAAGCTGATGAGCATCTCCGACACCATGATGTGGCGCTACTACGAGCTGCTGTCCTTCCGTTCGCTGGATGAAATCGCCGCCTTCCGCAAGGAAGTCGAGGGTGGCCGCAATCCGCGCGACATCAAGGTGCTGCTGGCGCAGGAAATCGTCACCCGCTTCCATTCGAAGCAGGCCGCCGAGGATGCGCTGGCCGACTTCAACAACCGCGCCAGGGGCGGCATCCCCGACGATATTCCCGAGGTCAGCCTGTCCGGCGCGCCGATCGGCATCGGTCAGCTGCTCAAGCAGGCCAACCTGTGCGCATCGACTTCCGAAGCGCTGCGCATGGTGGAGCAGGGCGGCGTGCGCATCGACGGCGACAACGTCAGCGACAAGGGCTTGAAGGTCGAGGCCGGTACCTTCGTGCTGCAGGTCGGCAAGCGCAAGTTCGCGCGCGTCACGCTGGCTTAAGCGGATGATCGCGCTGCTGCAGCGCGTGCTCGAAGCGCGCGTGACGGTTGAAGGCGAAGTGACGGGCGCCATCAATGCCGGTCTCATGGTGCTGGTCTGCGCGGAGCGCAACGACACCGTGAAGGAAGCCGAGGCGCTGCTGGCCAAGCTGCTGTCTTACCGGGTGTTCGCCGATGACGCCGGCAAGATGAACCGCAGCGTTGCCGACATCGGCGGCGGCCTGCTGCTGGTGCCGCAGTTCACGCTGGCCGCCGATACCCGCTCGGGTACCCGGCCCTCGTTCACCCCTGCCGCCACGCCGGAAGAAGGACGCCGCCTGTTCGATCATTTCGTGGAAGCGGCGCGCGAGCGCCATGGTTCAGTGGAGACCGGCCGCTTCGGCGCGCACATGCAGGTTTCGCTGACCAACGACGGCCCGGTGACATTCTGGCTGCAGGTCAAGCCGCAAATTCCCGATTGATGGACAATAAGCGTTTTCATGTTTGCAACCCGTCAACCAATCAACCAGTGATGAAGAGGAGGCTAGGATGAAGCTATGGAGTGAGTCATTCAAGGACGGCGAACCGATTCCGGGCGAATTCGCATTCTGCGTGATCGATCCCGTCGCGCATGTCGCAATGTCTTCCAACCGCAATCCGCATTTCGCCTGGAGCGATGCGCCGGCCGGCACCAAGTCCTTCGCGCTGATCTGCCATGATATTGACGTCCCTTCGCGCGGCGACGATGTGAACCAAGAAGGCAAGACCGTGCCGGCCGATCTGCCGCGCGTGGACTTCTTCCACTGGACGCTGGTCGACCTGCCCGCAGGCACGCAGGCCATCGCGGCGGGACAGTACAGCGGCGAAGTGACCGCACGCGGCAAGACGGGCCCGGACATCGGCGGCGGTCGCGCCGGACGCCACGGCATCAATGACTACACCGGATGGTTCGCCGGCGACGCCGACATGTCGGGCGACTACTATGGGTATGACGGCCCCTGTCCACCATGGAACGACTCCATCCTTCATCGTTACGTCTTCACGCTGTATGCGCTCGACATCGAGCGGCTGCCGGTCGACGGCAAGTTCACCGGCGCACAGGTGCGCGAAGCGATGCAGGGCCACATTCTGGCCGAAGCAAAAATCACCGGCACCTACACGCTCAATCCGAAGGTCGCGGCGAAATAAAAGCCGCAAACGAAACGAAGAACATCGAAGCAAAAACGGAGTCCCCGTGACCGAAATACTTTTGATCCGCCACGGGGAGACCGCGTGGAATGCCATCAGGCGCCTGCAGGGGCATCTCGATATTCCCCTGAACACGGAAGGGGAAAAGCAGGCAGCGGCATTGGGCCGCAGCCTGGCGAGCACGAAGCTCGATGCCGTCTTCTCCAGCGATCTGCAGCGCGCCCGCCAGACCGCCTCGGCCATCGCCGCCCATCACCGCTTGCCGGTGCAGACCGATGCCGGCCTGCGCGAGCGCTGCTACGGCGCTTTCGAAGGCATGCTGTATGCAGAGATCAGCGAGCGCTATCCGCAGGACTTCGCCGCATGGAAGGCGCGCGATATCGATGCCCGCTTTCCGCCGGGCGTGCATGTGGCGGAAACCATGCGCGAATTCGCAACGCGCACCATCGACGCGATCCAGCGTGTTGCAAGCGAGGCAAGGAAAAACGATTGCCGGCGCATCGCCATGGTGGCACACGGCGGCGTGCTGGAATGCGCTTATCGCGCTGCGCTGAAAATGGATTTTGCGCAGGAGCGCACCTTCGATATCTTCAATGCCAGCGTCAATCGTTTCGCATGGGACGGCGAGGAGTTGAAGCTTTTGCAATGGGGCGATGTTTCGCATCTTGCGAAACTCGATGCCGGTGCGCTCGACGAAGTCGCGCGCTGACGGCGACGTCAACCGCGGCATGGCTTCTTCGCTGCGCTGCAGCGGCAAATTCCCGAATCTGCTTAGTTGATAGGCAGGCCGAACCGGCTAAAATACCGGTTTGCCCGAAACCTGCCTCTCCGTGAACATCGGTCCTCATTTACTCCGTAACAATGTTTTTGTCGCTCCCATGGCCGGAGTGACGGACAGGCCTTTCCGCCAACTCTGCAAGCAGCTCGGCGCCGGCTATGCGGTGTCCGAAATGGCTGCTTCCGATCCGCGCCTGTGGGCGAGCGAAAAGACTTCCCGCCGCATCAATCATGAAGGCGAGATGGAGCCCAAGGCGGTCCAGATCGCGGGCGCTGACCCGGCCATGCTCGCCGCCAGCGCGAAGTTCAATGTCGAGCGCGGGGCGCAGATCATCGACATCAACATGGGCTGCCCGGTCAAGAAGGTATGCAACAGCTGGTGCGGCTCGGCGCTGCTGCAGAACGAAAAGCTGGTCGGGCAGATCCTCGATGCCGTCGTCGGCGCGGTCGACGTGCCGGTGACGCTGAAGTTCCGCACCGGGTGGGACCGCCAGAACAAGAACGCATTGACCATCGCAAGCATGGCCGAGGCGGCCGGCATCGCCATGCTGACCCTGCACGGCCGCACACGCGCCGACGGCTACACCGGCGAAGCGGAATACGACACCATCGCCGCGGTCAAGGCGGCGGTCTCGATTCCGGTGGTCGCCAACGGCGACATCACCTCGCCGGAAAAAGCCAGGCAGGTGCTGGCATTCACCGGCGCCGATGCGGTCATGGTGGGCCGCGCCGCGCAGGGAAGGCCGTGGATCTTCCGCGAGATCGATCATTACCTGCGCACCGGCGAACATCTGCCGCCGCCAATGGTGAGCGAAGTGCGTGAACTGATGCAGGAGCACCTGCCCGCGCATTACGCGTTCTACGGCGACTTCATGGGATTGCGCACCGCGCGCAAGCATATCGGCTGGTATGTGCGCGACCTGCCGGGGGGCGAGGAGTTCCGGCAGCGCATGAACCGGCTGGAAAGCTGCGAAGAGCAGCTGGCGGCCGTCGATGCATTTTTCGAATCGCAGGCCGCCTTCGGCGAGCGGTTACAATACGGCCTCGCCGCGCAGAAGCTGGCAGCCTGACCCCAAAAATACCAATACAGATTCTCATGAGCAAAGACAATATCCAGGACGTCGTCAAGAAGAGCCTTGAAAAGTATTTCAAGGACCTCGGCGAGCAGCAGCCGTCGAACGTCTATGAAATGGTGGTCTTTACCGTGGAAAAACCGATACTTGAAGCGGTGATGGAGCGTGCGGACGGCAATCAGTCCCTGGCCGCCGAGATGCTTGGCATCAACCGCAACACCCTGCGCAAGAAGCTGCAGCAGCACGGCCTGCTGTAGCGCGGCGCTGCCGGCCGCACAGCATCCGGGCCGGTGCCTGCTTGTCGGTTTCATTCATTGATGCGCAGCCCGCCGGCCTTGCGACAACTGTTTTCCCGATTCATCTCCTTCCTATCTCCTTCACCTTCTACAGCCAGTCCATCATGATCAAACAAGCCCTCATTTCCGTGTCCGACAAGACCGGCGTGCTCGAGTTTGCCAAGGCGCTCGCCGCCCAAGGCGTCAACATTCTCTCCACTGGCGGCACGGCCAAGCTGCTCGCCGACAACGGCGTAAAGGTCACCGAAGTCGCCGATTACACCGGCTTCCCGGAAATGCTGGACGGCCGCGTGAAGACCCTGCATCCGAAAGTCCACGGCGGCATCCTGGCCCGCCGCGATTTCCCCGAGCATGTCGCTGCGCTGGAAAAGCACGGCATTCCGACCATCGACATGGTGGTGGTCAATCTCTACCCCTTCCAGCAGACCGTGGCCAAGGACCAGTGCACGCTGGAAGACGCGATCGAGAACATCGACATCGGCGGCCCGACCATGCTGCGTTCCTCGGCGAAGAACCACAAGGATGTGGTCGTGGTCTGCGATCCGGCCGACTACGGCCGCGTGCTCGACGAGATGAAGGCCAATAACGGCGAAGTCGGCTACGACACCAAGTTTGCGCTGGCCAAGAAAGTGTTCGCGCACACCGCGCAGTACGACGGCGCCATCACCAACTACCTGACCGCGCTCGGCGAAGACAAGCAGCATGCGACGCGCAGCGCCTACCCGCAGACGCTGAACCTGCATTTCGAGAAAGTGCAGGAAATGCGCTACGGCGAAAACCCGCACCAGTCCGCCGCCTTCTACCGCGACCTGGCGCCGGTGGCCGGCTCGCTGGCGAACTACAAGCAATTGCAAGGCAAGGAACTCTCCTACAACAACATCGCCGATGCCGACGCCGCCTGGGAG
>Ga0194137_10000854_pt1 | contig 19299 bp, 14 predicted proteins | sample TARM_MetaG_T3_14_FD_134025 | JGI IMG/M metagenome (GOLD analysis project Ga0194137, IMG submission 134025) | Freshwater microbial communities from Pennsylvania, USA, analyzing microbe dynamics in response to fracking - TARM_MetaG_T3_14 (version 2) | ecosystem: Environmental > Aquatic >... | reverse complement strand
CGTCGCCGGCGACGTCGGAGGTCTTGCTCGCGACTTCACGCACCATTTGCGCGCCCATGTTCTGGAATTTGTCCTCCAGCTCGATTTCCTTGGCGACGGTGACGCCGTCCTTGGTCACGGTGGGGGCGCCGAAGCTTTTGTCGATCGCCACGTTGCGGCCCTTCGGCCCCATGGTGACGGCGACGGCCCGGCTCAGTTTCTGCACGCCGGACAGAATTTCCTGTCGGGCGTCCGTATCGAAGATAAGTTGCTTAGCCATGTAATAATTCTCCTTGCGTTGGTATGGTACTAAAGGGTTGGGTTAGCCGACGATGCCGAGGATGTCGTCCTCGCGCAGAATCTGGTAGGTCACGCCGTCCAGTTTGATTTCGGTGCCGCCGTATTTGGGCAACAGGACTTTGTCGTCGACCTTGACGTTGAATTCCTTGACGTTGCCGTTCTCGTCCTTGCCGCCGGTTCCGAGGGCCTTGACGACGCCCTGTTGCGGTTTTTCCTGCGCGGAATCGGGGATAATGATCCCTCCGACTTCCTGGCTTTCTTCTTTGGCCGGTTCGACCAGCACTCGGTCTCCGAGAGGTTTGAAGTTCATACGCGTATACTCCTTATATGGTTTATGCGTGTTGAGGTTAGGTTGGGGTTACAGAGGAGCCCCGAATCCGGAGGCCGGATCCGGGGCCGTTTGAAGACAGGGGTTATTTATCGTCGTCGACCACTTCGGCGTCGATGATTTCGTCGTCGTCGTCACTCGTGCCGTCGCCCGAGGCGCCCTGGGGTCCTCCGGCGGCGCCGGCCGCGCCCTGATCGGCGCCGGCTTGGCTGTAGAGGTCCTCGGAGATGGACTGCATCTCGTTGTTCAGGGCCTCCATGCCGGATTTGATGGCGTCGGTGTCGTTGGCGTCGATTGCTTTCTTCAGCTCGGCAATCTTGTCCTCGACCGGCTTTTTCTTCTCGTCCGCGATCTTGTCGCCGTTTTCCTTGAGCAGCTTTTCGATCTGGAAGACGGTGGCGTCGGCCTGGTTGCGGGTCTCGACCTTTTCCTTGGCTTTGGCGTCCTCGGAGGCGTGCTCCTCGGCTTCCTTGACCATGCGGTCGATGTCTGCCTCGTCCAGTCCGCTGGAGGCCTGGATGGTGATCTTCTGCTCCTTGCCGGTGCCGAGATCCTTGGCGCTCACATGCAGAATGCCGTTGGCGTCGATGTCGAAGGTGACTTCGATCTGCGGCGTGCCGCGCGGGGCGGGGGGGATGCCGTCCAGGCTGAAGCGGCCGATGGTCTTATTGTCGTTGGCCATCTTGCGCTCGCCCTGAATCACGTGGATGTCCACCTGGGGCTGGTTGTCGGCCGCGGTCGAGAAGATTTCCGACTTCTTGGTGGGGATGGTGGTGTTGCGTTCGATCAGCGGGGTGGCGATGCCGCCCATGGTTTCGATACCGAGGGTCAGCGGGGTGACGTCGAGAAGCAGCACGTCTTTGACGTCGCCCTTCAGCACGCCGCCCTGAATGGAGGCGCCCACGGCGACCACTTCATCGGGATTCACGCCCTTGTGGGGGTCCTTGCCGAAGAATTCCTTCACCTTTTCCTGCACCTTGGGCATACGGGTGGAGCCGCCGACCAGCACGACTTCCTTGATGTCGCCGACGGAGGCGTCGGCGTCCGCGATACAACTCTTGACCGGGGCGATGGACTGTTCGATCAGGTCGTCCACGAGGCCTTCGAGTTTGGAGCGGCTGAGGGTGATGTTGAGGTGCTTCGGCCCGGAAGCGTCGGCGGTGATGAAGGGAAGATTGATGTCGTAGCTGGTGGCGCTGGACAGGGCGATTTTGGCTTTTTCGGCCTCTTCCTTCAGTCGCTGCAGAGCCATCGGATCCTGCGTGAGGTCGATGCTGTTTTCCTGTTTGAAGGTGTCGGCCAGCCAGGTGATGATCGCCTGGTCGAAGTCGTCGCCCCCGAGGTGGGTGTCGCCGTTGGTGGCTTTCACTTCGAACACGCCGTCGCCGATTTCCAGCACGGAGATATCGAAGGTGCCGCCGCCGAGGTCGTACACGGCGATGTGCTCTTCGGATTTCTTGTCGAGCCCATAGGCCAGGGAGGCGGCGGTCGGCTCGTTGATAATGCGGAGCACTTCCAGACCGGCGATTTTGCCGGCGTCCTTGGTGGCCTGGCGCTGGCTGTCGTTGAAGTAGGCCGGAACGGTGATGACCGCCTGGGTGATGGTTTCTCCGAGGTAGGCTTCCGCGTCCGCCTTCAGCTTCTGCAGGATCATGGCGGAGATTTCGGGCGGGCTGTATGTTTTGCCGTTGGCTTCAATCTGCACGTCGCCGTTGGCGGCTTTGCCTACCTTGTAGGGGACGTACTTGAGTTCGCGCTCGACTTCGTCGAAGCGCCGGCCCATGAACCGTTTTACGGAGGCGATGGTGTTGAGGGGGTTGGTCACGGACTGGCGCTTGGCGGCCTGTCCGACGAGCCGCTCACCGTCTTTGGTAAACGCAACCACGGACGGAGTCGTGCGACCGCCCTCCGCGTTTGGGATCACCACGGGTTCGCCGCCTTCCATGACGGCCATACAACTGTTGGTCGTGCCTAAATCGATACCGAGTACTTTGTTGGACATATGGGATTCCTTTTTGGTTTTCGGGTTTTGAAATTCTTTTTTCGTCGCTTTGAAGCGACTCAGATCATAGCAACACCTGTGCCAATATGTGTTTATTTTCTTAACACGTTTGTTTTCAGTAAGTAACAGTCATATGTCCTTGCGGGGGGTTGTTTGTGATAAGTGACGTTGTGTCACACCTTGTCTCACACTGAGACAGGAGGGACATGCATGGCACACCCAAAACGCCGCGACGGGGAGGGAAGCCCGGTCGCGGCGCGGAGAGGAAGAGGGCGCTGGATACTTATTCGATACGGGGAGGGCGGTCGTGGACCCTCCGGAGGTTCAGAGTGTTCGATCGGTCCCCATCGAAGACGAGCAGAAAGGTGCGGCGAGTGGGACGATGTCCCCAGACACTGGAGTAGGTTTTGATACCCGTGTCGGCGGGATATCCCATATGGACGGGCATATCCATCGAGCGTTCTCGCCAGGCCGGGGCCGAAAGGGTTCCCAGGCGTCCGGGTTTGAGCTGGAGGGTTTCGGCCCCCATTTTCAAGACGATCGGTTTGTGGGAAAAGTTGAGAATTCGGTAATCCCCTCCGAGCAGAGAACTCGAATCCACAGGGAGGGCTTTGATACGCACCGGGCCGTTGGCGGGTTGCGACACCAGCAACAGTATTCGGTCGGCGTTTCGGGGCAGGGTGACGGTGGCGGCGGGTCTTTGTTCGGGCGCGTCGGGAAGGAAGGCGTCTTCCGTACGGTGAAAGACCAGCCGGGCGGGGCCCTCGTAGGGAATGGGGATGCCGATTCCGCCCGGCATGCTCCGGAAGGGCACGACCGTTTCGCCATTGTGAATAAACAAATCCGACACGGGGTCATGCAGAGCGAGGGTGACCAGTTCCGTTCGGATTTCGGAGGTGGTTTCGTCCTCCCGGGCCCTCAGGCCTGGCAATGCGCAGACGATGGATAGAAAGAAGGTGCATACGATTTTCATGTTCATTGGGGAGCGACTCCGCTTTCGGATGGAGCGATCCAGCGGAACGCAACGACTTTAAATCGTCGCCCAAAGCAGAGGTTGACCTCGCTCAGGGTGTCGTCCACCGGGTTTCTCCAGGGTTCATCGGTTTCATCCACATAGTCTGGAAGGCGTTGCACCACGGCCTCGCACCAGACCCGGGAGGCGGGAGTGTTTGGAGAACCGGTTTCTCCGTAGCAACGGATCGTAAAGGTGTCGGACCGTGCCTGCAGGATCGGGGCCAGGGCCTGGAGCAGGTCTCCTTGCAGGAGGTATCCCGCGTAGCCCGCGGAGGTGCGGTCGTCGTCGAACGCATTTGAATAGCGGGAGCCGTTGGGTTCCAGGGAGACGTCGTCATCGATTCCGCCGTTGATGTTTGCATTGACCGTTCGGTCCAGAGCGGCCTGCAAGGCGCCTTTCCGGCGGTGGGCGATTGTGCTGGAATCGGGGTTTCGGTTGACGAACTCCGCCATGCTGCGGAAGGGCCCGCGGGCCTTGACCTCTTCCACGATGGCCTCCGCGAGGCTGTCCAATTCCTGATTGGACAGCTGGCGCCAGCCCCGCCAGAAACCGGCATGCCCGGCCTGATTCCCTTCATAAGGGCTCGCGTGGAGTACATGGCTGAATTTGTTGAAGCGGATGCCGTCGGGGGATTCCCACGACAGGGTACGGGTCTCCGGATCGACGACGGGAAGCTCGGTGTTTTCGAGGGTCGAGAGGACGGCTTTCCACGCGGTTTTGGATGTGGAATTGATGTTGAAGGCACCTTCGATCCGAATGTGGGAAGCGAGGGCCTCGGCACCGCGCTCTCCGTCCGCTCCGGCGGAGGAGAGCAGGGTGTCGAGGGGGAGGTTTTCCTGGCCGGGGACGAATTTCATACGGGGGTTGGGCAGGTTGTCGAGGCGGTCTCCGAGGGTTTGTTCCCAGTTTGATCCACCGCCCACATAGTCCGGAGCCAGTGTGGAAAAGAAGATCTCGTCCCAGATGCGTTGATTGACTTCGTAGCTGGTGTCGTAGAGGTCGAGATCTTGAATGCCGTTGTGGTTTGTGGACACGATGTCGTCGAGGGGGATGCGGACGTTTGCGTAGGAATTCCCTGCCACGAAAGCGGGTTCGAACGGATAGCGACCCAACTGTGCGTGCTGGAACTGACCGACAGAGGTCAAGGGGACCGTCGGCACGTCAAAGAGTGGAATATGGGTGGTTCCGCCGGTCGTGGTCTCATTGCCGAGAAACCCTTGATACCGGTCTGCTCCGGTTTCGGCCTGGGGTTCTGAAATGCCGTTTCCGGCCCATGCCGCCAGCCCGCGGTGATCGTTGCCCTCGGCGGTAAAGGTCGAAGTATAATACCATCCCTCGAAGGAGGATTGGTCGCCGAAGCTGCGGTCGCCGTCCCAGTGTCCCGAATGGACGGGGGCTCGGGGGTCGGCATCCACCCAGCCGCGGGTGCGCTGTCCGGCGTTGATTTGCTCCGTCGTACGGAGATGAAAGGCCCAGGTCGCCAGATGTTCCGGGTTGGAGGCGAGGGCGGAAACGCTCAAGGCGGGCATGGAGGAGGAGGCTTTGAAAGGTTCCGGGACGGTGAAGTCTCCCGAGCCGGGCGTTTCATCCGCCAGTCCGCCATTCCAAAGGCCGGCCATACGAGACAGATAGAGATGGTTGGACGGACCCGCTTTCACGCTGATCCAGGACATGGCCAATTCCTCGTCAAAACTGAACTCGGACTGGGTTTCGGAATGATAGGTGTCCTGTAGGCTGACGTCGAGCACCTCGAGGGTGGCGCTTGCCGGGATTTTCAACGCGGTGGAGGTGTTGCCGGCTTTGAAATCGGTGACGATGACGCCGTCTTCGCTCCAACTGTCCGTCAGGTCGATGGTGTCGATGACATTCTCCCCGGTCTGATCCACTTCGGTATCCACCGAAAACAGACGGATTTCACCGGCTTGAAAGTCTATGTCGTCGATGTTCAATTGCATCCAGCGTTCCTGACCTCCGGCGTGGCGGGTTCCCGACCAGAGATTTCGAACCCAGGTGATATATTCCTGATTGTCTCCGCTCGCGGGGGTGGTCACCCGGATCTTGACCATGGGGCTCACAAACCATTCGAAAAGATAATCCTGGGGGGCCATGCCCACGGTGTAGGGGTTCCAGATTCCGATGAGCGGTTTCAATTCCAGTTGCACCGCGTACAGGGGTTCTCCGGTATCGGAATCGGTCTCCCCGGTATCCTCCGTTCGAAGGCGCATCCCGAATCGGAGGTGGGAAATGATCGGAACCACTCCGGAGTTTTTATGTTGGATGTCGCGGGCGTACCCCCCTTGATCCGAACTCATATACGGAAGCCAGTTTTCGTGGCGCAGGTCGGCGCGAACCTCGGGGTAGAGACCGACGGGGTTCATTTCATTGTTCCGGGCGTCCTGCCACAGACGGCCGTATTGCCACAGCGTGCCCAGGTTGGGACCGGGGCGGGGATCCCCGCCGGAAACGGTGGATCCAATCCGCTCACTCAGGAAGAAACGATCGGGGTTTTCAATCTGGCCTTCCGGAAAACGAAAGAGGGTTGCGCCGTGGAAATCAAAGGAGCTTCCGGGAGAGGCACCCAGATACCGCTCGACCAAAGCGCTGCCCTCCATACTGCGGTCGAGCACCACGGACCAGTCGGCCTTGAAGCCGCCGTCCCGGACATTCACGGGGAGGCCGAGACTATGGAAGGTCAGGTCGTGCATCAGGGTGGGGGCCGGCACGTCGGACACGGCGATGTCCAGGGTTCCTCTGGAGAAAAGGCGACGGCGGAATTCATCGTTTTCCCAAGAGGAGGCGTTGTTGTCGCCCCAAGGCTCGCCCAGAGAGGTAACGGAGGGCTCCAGTGGGGTCTGGGCGCGAATCATCCGGTCCTGGGTGTTGGGGGGGGCGATATCGATTGGCGCGATGTTCACCCGGGCTTTCACCCCCTCATCCGACACCCACCAGCCGAACCGTCCGGCGTGTTCGGTTCCGGATCCGTCCAGTGAGGGTCGTTCGAAGCTCACCAGGGGAACCTTCAACTCTTCGGAAGGGGGAATGTCCGGGTCTTCGGGCAATATGCGGACGAAGTCACCTTCCTGAAGGCTCATGTTTGGAGTGGGATCCTCGTCGCCACTGACCAGCCAAACCGGATCGCGCCCCTCGTTTTCATTCGAATACCAGACACCCGTCCAATACGATTGGGCGGACTCCCCCGCCAAATCGGCGGTTCCGGTGATGCGTTTGTCCGCGCCGACATGCTTTTGAAGGTCGGCGATGGCGAGGTGCAGGCCCACTCGGGCGGTGGCGCGGGCGAAAAACAATTCCTGGCGGTCCCCGACCTGCCGCACCTCCATCCGGATAAAGGCCGCAAACGAGAGCACCACTACGAGAAGCAGGGCGACCAGCATGACAGTCATTAAGAGGATAGAGCCCTCGCGTGATTTGCGATGGGGCGTTGGTGGGGTGGATCGTGTACGGAGGAAAATCATGCGCAAGACTCGAGTCGAGAGGAGTTCAAACTTGTACGCTATTGATTATAATCCGCACTTTTTTGACCGCTATAGGCGCTTGCGGCTGGTTTTATTGAATTCACGCCGAATCGGGGGCCTGTCCCGAAAAAGGCTAAAGAGTTCTTATAGTGTTCCTAAAGGATAGGAACAGGTCTTGTTCTTCCTCACGAAGAAAATCGCGGGATGAGTCGTCGTGCGGGGACGGGGGCGCGTCGAGCGGGGTCAGTCGCGGGGCGTACGGGAAGACGAGGAAGCCGTCGTCTCGGCTTCTTTCAACGCCCGTTCACGGATTTTTTCACGGATCAGTCCGGTGAGTTGTTCCGAACTCATCCCGCGTTTGTTCATGTTGGCCTTCACCCAATTGAGAACCCTGTGGGAGTCTTCGACGCTCATATGTTCCGTGGTGAGGGCGAGGGTGGTGCCGCAGGCACAGTTGGCCATCGCGATGCCTCCAACGGGTACGCTGGGGCGCCAACTATCCATTTCCGCGTCCAGAGAATAGGCGGGGCCGATTTTGCGGGTCCCCCGGATATAAGAGGCCAGGTCGGGATACCGTTTTCCACAATTTGGGCAGGTTTTCGGAAACAAGTCGAGGACCACCCGGTAGATGGTGTCTACGATTTCGTCATCGGTAGGGATGGGTGGTGGTTTGGACATGGGTGGATGAGGCGTGCCGCTACACAATTTAGCTTGATTCGGGGTGATTTCAAGCGGGCCCGAAACGCATATCAATTTCGACGGAACGAGCTTCGGAAAATAGGTTTGCCGTGTTTACGCCAAAGCAGTTCGAAGTCGCTAACCTCTTCGTTCTCCAAGCGGTAGGGATCGATGAAGCTCCATCGGGCATCCTGCTCCAGAAGTTTCATCACATCCTGGAAATAAGGTTCATGGTCGGTGGCGAAATGGACCTCGCCCTGGCTGGACAGGGTACGGTCGAGCACGTCCATGAATTCGGGTGACAGTAGCCGGTGAGCCTGATGGCGGTCCTTGGGCCAGGGATCGGGAAAATAGATGTAGCAGACATCGATCCAATCGGAGGGCATGAGGTAGCGCATGGCGTAGTTCGCCTCCATGCGGAGCAGGCGGAGGTTGTCCAGGCCTTCCCGGGCGGCTTTTCGGTCGATTTTCCGGACACGACGGAGTTTGCGTTCGATGCCCAGCAGGCGCATGTCGGGGTTCCGCCGTGCATGGGCGAGGAGAAACCGTCCTTTTCCGCATCCGAGGTCCAACGCGCGCGGCCCGGTTTGGGTCCATTCGGATTCCAGATCCATGGGGGAAAGCCAATTCTCCGGCCAGAGGCGGAGGGATTTTTCATCGGGAACGGGGGGGATGCTGCGCATGAAAGGATGCTGATGGGGGATGAGGGAAGATGATGTGTGAAGCGGGTTGGGTTTGAAAATCGACGGGCGTTATACGGATCCCGCCGGTGGTTTCAAGAATGGTGTGTGGTTTCCATCGCGGTCCCTGGCGACCGTTCTTGTGGAGCGGCACTGTCCGAGTGCCGTATGACTCTCGCTTCACGCGGCGGTGGGACACCACCGCTCCATGAAGAGGGGCTACTGCTTGAACAGGGTGCGGATGTCGGCCACGTCGGTTTCGATGCGGCTCCGCAGGACGTCGGGGTCGGAGATGGGGGTGGCGGGGCGGAGGTGGGAGAGGAGTTCCACCTCGAGGTGTTCGCCGTAAAGGTCTCCGGTGAAGTCGAGCAGGTGGACTTCCACCAGGCGGGGTTCGTGGGTAATGTACCCGGCGGCGGGATGGGATTGTCCGCGGACGCGGGCCCGCATGGCGTAAACGCCGGAAGGGGGAAGCAGCACCTTGGCTGGGATGAAGTTGGCGGTGGGGAAGCCGAGTTCGCGTCCAAACCGGCGTCCATGACGGACCGTCCCTTGCAGTGTGTAGTTCCGGTCCAACATGGCGGAGGCGGAGACGAGGTCGCCTTCGCGCAACGCGTTACGGATGCGGGTGCTCGAGACGAGTTCACCTTCCCATTGTGTGCCTTCCGCGACCTGTACCTGGATGTCGCGTTCGGCGGCGAAGGCGCAAAGCAGGTCGACGTCGCCGCGGCCATTGCGTCCGAAGCGCCAGTTGGGACCGACGACCAGTCCCCGAAGACCGGGGATGCCGGAAAAGAGCATGTCCAGAAAGGCCTCGGGTTCGCGCGAGGCCATCGTCTCATCGAACGGAAGGCGCACGTGCAGATCGAGCCCCAGGCGGGCAAGCAGGGGATGGACCTGTTCCTCGGTGCAAAGCAGGGGGGGGGCTTTGTCGGGATGGAGCACCTTGGCCGGATGGGGGTAAAACCGAAGCACGCCCGCCCGGGCTCCGTGTTTGGCCGCGAGGGATTTGGCGGCCGAGAAGACCCCTTCGTGGCCAAGGTGCACGCCGTCGAACGCGCCTACGGCGAGCACCAGTGGCGATTCCGGGTCGGGAAGGGCGGCAAGGTCCGTGACCAGGGGCAGGGAAGCGGGGTCAAGCGACATGGACGCGGTGATCGGTTTCGGAGGCGGATTGGAGTCTGGTACGGGAAGGAGAAGGGATTTCATGGACTCGAGATCCATGTCGCGCAGGGCTTCAACGTCGATGGCGTCGTCCACCCGAAAGTCGCCGGAGGCCGTGCGTCGGAGCGCGGACAGGTGGGCGCCACAGCCGAGGGCCTCTCCGATATCGTGGGCGAGGGTACGGATATAGGTTCCTTTCGTGCAGCGGACCCGGATATCGAATTCTCCGGGGCGGAGGTTCGTGAGGGCGAGTTCGTGGATCGTGACGGGGCGGGGGTCGCGCTCCACCACCTCGCCTTTGCGGGCTTTCTTGTAGAGCCGTTCGCCGTCCTTTTTCACGGCGGACACCATGGGGGGGATTTGTTCGATGTCACCCTTGAAACGGGCCAGAACCTCCTCGACCGCATCCCGGGTCAGATCGTCGGGTACGGGGCGGGTTTCCACCACGTCGCCGTCGGCGTCCTGGCTGTCCGTTATGGCGCCGAGGCGGACAGTGCCCTCGTAGACCTTTTCCCCACGCATGACGGTTTCACTGGATTTGGTTCCTTTTCCGAGCAGGAGAACCAGGAGTCCGGTGGCCATGGGGTCGAGGGTGCCGCCGTGTCCGACTTTGGCCAGGCGGTAGCGGCCACGGACGAAGTTCACGACATCGTGGGAGGTCCAGCCGGTCGGTTTGTCGACGAGCAGAATGCCGTCGAGGGGAATGCCTTTGCGTTTACGTCGTCGGGGAGCCATCCGTGGAATCCTCTTCGTCCGGGTTGTCGTCCGCCGGAGGGGGAAGCGAATCCAGGATTTGATAGATTCGGTCGGCCTTGGCCTGTCCCGTATCCAGTTCGAACCGCAGATGGGGGGTATATTTCAGCACCACATGGGAGGACACCATATTCTGGAGGTCCTTGCGATGGCGGTTCAGAACGCGGAGCACGTCCGGTGCGCGGGTTTCGCCCATCTCGTCTTCCAGCACGGAAACGGAAACCGTGGCGTTACGGAGGTCCGGCGAGCAGTCGACGGACGCGATCGTCACCCGGGCCAGATCCAAGGCGGGAGTGGTCTGCAGACGGTAGAGTCCCGAGGCGATTTCCCGCTGCAGGAGTTCATTGACCCGTTCCGTGCGTTTGGTGGACATGGACCGGTTACAGGTTTTGAGCCTTGCTTTCGGTGACGTACACCTCGACCACGTCGCCGACTTCGAAGTTGTCGAAGTTCTGCAACTTGATGCCGCATTCCTGGCCGTTGCCGACTTCCTTCACCTCGTCCTGGAAGCGTTTGAGCGTGGAGATTTCGCCCTGGTAGATCACGTCCTTGCCCCGCAGCACGCGGGCGCGGGAGTTGGCGCGGATGCGGCCGTTGGTGACGATACACCCCGCGACATTGCCCTTCTTGCGAAGTTTGAACATGGCGCGAATCTCGGCGGTGGCGATGACGCGTTCCTCCTGAACGGGCTGCAACAGGCCCAGCATGGCGGCACGCACTTCGTCGATCAGTTCGTAGATCACGTCGTACAGGCGAATTTCCACGGCGTCCCGTTTGGCGGCACGTACCGCGGCGTTTTCCTTGGCGACGTTGAAACCGATAATAATGGCATTGGAGGCGCCGGCGAGGAGGACATCGTTCTCGTTGATGGGACCGATGCCGGTGCCCACGAAGTTGAGCCGCACTTTGTCGCTTTTGATTTCCTCCAGGGAGGAGACGATCGCCTCCAGACTACCCTTCACGTCACATTTGAGCAACACGGAGAGTTCCTCCACATCGTCGAGACCGGCCTGGGCGAAAAGATCGTCAAGCGAGGCACCGCGTTCCGGACCCCGCAGGGAATCCACGCGTTTGGCCTCCTGAATTTCCTGACTGCGGTCGCGAGCCTCCTTCTCGGACTCGTAGACCTCGAAACGGTCCCCGGGCGAGGGAACGTCGTTGAGTCCCATGATCTTGACCGCGGTGGAGGGGGTGGCTTCATTGACCCCCTTTCCATCGGGGCCAAAGAGTCCCTTGAGTTTCCCGTAGGTTTCTCCGCACAGGACGACGTCCCCCCGGTGGAGGGTGCCTTCGGTGACCAGTACGCTGGCGGTCGGCCCCTTGCCTTTTTCAAGCTCGGACTCGATCACGTAGCCGGCGGCGGGCGCGGAGGGATCGGCGTCCAACTCCAGCACTTCGGCCTGCAGGAGAATCATTTCCAACAACTGGTCCAGACCCTCTCCGGTCATGGCGCTCACGGGCACGGCGATCACATCGCCGCCCCATTCCTCGGGCAGAAGGTCGGCCTTCTGCATGTCCTGATAGACCCGGTCCGGGTTGGCGTTGGGAAGGTCGATTTTGTTGACGGCGACCATGAGGGTGACCCCGGCTTCGCGGGCGTGGCGGATGGCTTCCTCGGTCTGTGGTTTAAAGCCGTCCTCGGCCGAGATCACGATGACCGCGATGTCGGTGAGATTGGCGCCGCGGGACCGCATGGCGGTGAAGGCGGCGTGGCCCGGCGTGTCGAGGAAGGTGATGTCTCCACCGTCCGTGGCGACCGTGTAGGCCCCAATGTGCTGGGTAATCCCTCCGGCCTCGCCGCGCACGACGTTGGCTTTCCGGATTTTATCCAGGAGGGACGTTTTTCCGTGGTCCACATGGCCCATAAAGGTGACGACCGGGGGGCGAGGCGCGGGACCGGCCTCGCCTTTGCCTTTCTTGCCTTTTTTGCCCTTCTGTTTCTTTTTGTTGTTTTTCTTTTTCTTTTCTTTGGGCGGCGGCACAGGGGCGTTGGCGGGAGCGGCGGTGGGCTTGGAGCCTCCGGTTTCCGGCTGTTCGGGCTTTTTCTCCTCCGCGGCGGGCGCGGGAGGGGCCTTGGGTTTCGGTTTCTCGGTCAGCACCTCGAACCCGTGTTCCTCGGCCAGTTTTTTGGCCGTTCCCTTGTCGATGGCCTGGGTGATACTCGCGAACACGCCCATTTTCATGAGCGAGGCGATGAGCATGTTGGGTTTGACGTCGAGCTTGGTCGCGAGGTCCTTCACCACGATCTTGTCGAAAATTTCGATCGGTTCCGGCCCGGCGTCTTTTTCCTGTTCGGACGAGGCGGGCGCCTGTTCGCCTTCGGCCGGGGCGTCTTCCTCCGCGGGCGTGGCGGGGGCGTCGTCGTCCTTGCCGCTTTCGTCGGCGTCGTTCTCCTTCCGGTCGCTTTCGGCGGCGGAGTCCTCCTCCGTCCACTCCGGCGCTTCGCCGGTGGCGGCGTGGGTCACGACTTTGACTTGTTCGTCGTTGAGTACGCTGAAATGGTTGTGGACCTCGATCCCTTCCATTTCAATCAGTTCGATCAATTCCTTGTTCGGAATGTCCAGTTGTTTTGCGAGTTCAAATACTCTCATAAATTTTATTCAAGGTTCCCGAATTTCTTTTCGTAGGCGGCTTCCGCGGCGGTGCGGACCGCGGCGGCGGTGGTCTCGTCGGTGATTGTTTCGCCGTCGACCAGATCCGCGGCCTCGGCGGCCATGATCCCTTCCAAGGAAAGGAAGCCGTTCTGGACAAGGGCGAGGGCCTGTTCCTCGTCGATGCCGTCGATCGCGGCGAGCGATTCAATGGCGTAGGCGACCCGTTCCTCGAAGCCCATGGCGGCCTCGTCGCGGCTGATGTCGATTTTCCAGCCGGTGAGTTTGGAGGTGAGGCGGGCGTTCTGTCCCTTTTTGCCGATGGCGAGGGACAATTGGTCCTGCTTCACTTTGACGTTGACGGTGCGCGTGGGCTCGTCGATCTCCACGGCGGACAATTCCGCCGGTTGAAGGGAGTTGCGCACCAGGGTTTCGATGTCGTCGTTCCAACGGACGATATCGATTTTTTCTCCTCCGAGTTCGCGGACGATGTTTTTCACCCGAATTCCGCGAAGACCGACACAGGCGCCGACGGGGTCGACTTTGGGATCGGCACACCAGACGGCGACCTTGCTGCGGAATCCGGCCTCGCGCGCAATGCCACGGATTTCGACGGTGCCGTCGGCGATTTCGGCCACTTCCAGCTCGAACAGCCGGCGGACGAAGCCGGGGTGGCTGCGGGAGAGCAGAATCTGGGGGCCGGAGGGGGGATTGGTGACGCTCACCACGTAGCAGCGGATGCGGTCGTTGACGTTGTATTCCTCGGTGGGCACGCGCTCCCGGTGGGGCAGCACGCCTTCGCCCACGCCGAGGTCCACGTAGACGTCGCTGCGTTCGAAGCGGCGAATGGTGCCGGTGGCGATGTCCCCGGCCCGGTCCTTGTGCACGTCGTAGATCCGGCCTTTTTCGGCGTTGCGGATATGGTGAAGGATGGCCTGTTTCGCGGTCTGGGCGGCGATGCGGCCGAAGCTTTGCGGGTCGATGCGGTGCTCGATTTTGTCGCCGATTTGGGCCTCCGGCTCGTGTTCGCGGGCGTCCAACAGGGAAATCTCGCTTTCGTCGTTGGGAAACCCGCCGACCACGGTGGCCTTGGCGAAGGCGTGAATCTGCAACGAGTCACGGTCGACCTCCACCCGCAGGTCCTCGCGGGCGTTGAGGCTTTTGCGGGACGCCGTCACCAGGGCGTTTTCCAACGCCAGGATCAGGGTTTCCCGGTCGATGCCCTTTTCCCGTTCGTAATAGTCGATGACTGCCTGCAGTTCGGAATTCATAGCCTTTGTACCTTCTTCGATGCGCTCTGATGTCTTGAAATTGAAACCGGAACCCATCCGGGAGACAAAAAAGAGTGGATCCATGACCCACTCGTTTCCGGCAACCAGATGGTAACGATGCGCGTGAAGGTAGCCCAATCCGGGGCGTACGTCAACGTTGTTTTACAGCGGAGTTCGCCGGAATCAGCCGATTCGCAGCATGCGCTCGATCGGAACGCGGGCCCGACGGATGATCTCCTCGTCCAGCAGGATCTCCGGCGAGCGGTGTTTCATACAGAGGTAGAGCTTTTCCAGGGTGTTGCGCTTCATGTGGGGGCAGGTGTTGCAACTGGTGCAACTGCCCTGTTCGGAACCGACGGTTTCGGCCGGGGCCATGAGGAAGGTGGCTTCGGGCGCGGTTTCGCGCATCTTATGGATGATGCCGGGTTCGGTGACCACCAGATAGGTGCCCTTTGGATCGCCGTCTTTCACGGCCTGGAGCAGTTTTTTGGTGCTGCCGACCACGTCGCCGAGGTCCCGCACGGCGGCGGGGCATTCGGGGTGAACGAGCACCACGGCCTCGGGGTGCTCCTGTTTGAGTTGCCAGATGGCCTGTTCGCTGAAAATCTCGTGCACTTCGCAGGAGCCCTCCCACAGGAGCATGTCACGGCCGGTTTCGCGACGGACCCAGTCTCCTAGGAATTTATCGGGCCCGAAAATGATCTCACGGTCCTTTGGAAGGCTTTCGATGACCTGGACGGCGTTGGAGGAGGTGACGCAGTAGTCGGTGAGCGCTTTGACCGCGGCGGAGGAGTTGACGTAATTCACCACGAGGTGGTCGGGATGGGCGTCGACGAATTGTTTGAATTCCTCGGCCGGCGCGCTGTCGGCGAGGGAGCAGCCGGCGAGCATGTCGGGCAGGAGCACCTGTTTGTGGGGGGACAGGATTTTGGCGGTTTCCGCCATGAAATGCACTCCGCAGAACACGATCACGTCGGCGTCGGTCTCGGCGGCCTTCCGGGAGAGGTCGAGGCTGTCGCCGATGAAGTCGGCCACGTCCTGAACCTCATCCACCTGGTAATAATGGGCCAGGACCACGGCGTTGAGTTCTTTTTTGAGGTCCTCGATGGCCGGGACCAAGTCGACGCGGGGCGTGTCCGTCTTTTGGGTTAACAGAATCATAACGGTTCTTTCCTACTCGCATCCCCGGTGGGAACAAGTGTAAAAAGGGGAGAGAATCCGATCCAACCCCGGGAGTGTGTATGCGATTTCAACTTGGTTTGCTGACAGGTATATGGATGGCATGGTCCGTGGTGGGCGCGGAATCGTGGATTGGTACCGGTCGGGGCGCGGACGAGGGTCTTCATGTGGAAGCGTATGGCGGCGTGGGTCGGGTGGAGCGGTTGTCGGGGGAGCTGCGCGAGACCCGCGAAGGGGGACCGTTGGAGGGCGGGGTGCGGGCCGATCTGGAGGACCTTAATCTGGACGATGGCGTGGAGACCGGGCTGTGGGGCGGACGGGTGTCCAACCGGTGGCTGACGTTTTTGGTGGATTTCCGCCACAGTCGGCTCGACGCCTCGGGCACGGCGGACCGGGAATACCGATTGAACGTGGAGGGCCTGGCCTACGCGGGTCTGGATCTGGAGTATTTGATTATCCCGGTGAATGCCGAATACGACATCGAGGCGGAAACGACCTGGCTGGGGGCGGGAGTGCGGGTCACGCCGTTCACTCTGTTTCCGGAGGGACGGGTGCGGTTCACGCCCTGGGCGCATCTGGGGGCGCAGTGGATTCGGGCGGACTACGACGTGGACGCGGGCGCGACGGCGAACCTGGAGGTCGAGCCCTTCACCGGGCGGGTGTACGCCCGTCGCGGCCGGGCCGAGGGGGAGGCGGAGGCCGTGATTCCCGAATACGGCCTGGGTGGCGAAGTGCGCGTGCGGTTGGGCGGGCGCGGAGCGAAGGGACCGGAACTGGTGGGCGAGGCGACCTGGAAATTGTTGGACTTCCAGGGCGCGGTGGATTCGCTGGGGGTGGACGACGAGGAATTCGAGGACCTGGATCTGGACTACACCGCGTTGGAGGCGAACCTCTATTTGTTATGGCCCTTGAACGAGCGGGTGGATCTGCTGGGGGGCGTGTATATGGAACAGGTGGATGCCACGTATGTGCTGGAGTCGGATGGCGGGGCGGGAGGCTATGACCGGGAGATCGATTTGTCCTACACCTTGTACGGGATCCGGGCCGGCGTGCGTTTTTAAGATCCCGCGCGGGCAATCCCGCGCAGTTCCGACTTGTCAGGTGGAGCGCGATCGCTTAGGGAAGCCGCCCATGCACCTTTGCTCCGTTGCCACCTTTTACTTCGAACATTTCCCGCCATGCGCCAGAAGCTAGGCTGGGCGGAACGGGACGAGGACGGTCGCAAGCTGGAGGTCGAGGCCTTTCGTGAGTGCAACGACTGGACCTTTCACAAACGGGGACACCGTACGGAGGACTGGGTGAAGATCGACCGGCCTTCGGTGTCCGACTGGGAGCGGCTGCTCGATCTGGTGGAGCGCAAATATCAGCGTCGTCGTTGTGCCTGGCGCGACGTGGAGCAGGTGAAAACTTTTCTCGAACACGCCAAAACACGGGAGCCCAATCCATGACCCCCTTTATTCACGACGATTTCGTTCTCCAGACGGAGACCGCGCGGCGGCTGTACCATGATCACGCCGAGGCGATGCCCATTATCGACTACCACTGTCATCTCAGCCCGCAGGAGATCGCGGAGGATCAGCGTTGGGAGACGATCACCCAAATCTGGCTGGCCGGCGACCACTACAAGTGGCGGGCCATGCGTACCAACGGGGTGTCGGAGCATTATTGCACCGGAGATGCCTCGGACTGGGAAAAATTCGAAAAATTCGCCGAAACGCTGGATGCCTGCTACCGCAACCCGCTCTACCATTGGAGTCATCTCGAGCTGAGTCGGTATTTCGGGATCACCGATTTGCTGACCGCCGACAACGCCCGCGACATCTACGAGCGGGCGAACGCCCGCTTGGCGGAAGCGGATTTCAGCGCCCGGGGCATCATTCGTAAATCCAATGTGAAGGTCATCTGCACCACCGACGATCCTGTGGACGATCTCCGCTGGCACCGGCGGATTCGCGAAGACGGGTTCGACACCAAGGTGCTGCCCGCCTGGCGGCCGGACAAGGCGATGGCGGTGGACGATCTGAAAAGTTTCGGAACGTACCTCCAGAAACTGGCCACGGTGGCGGAGATGGAGATTTTGAGTTTCGATGAGTTCATGGCCGCCTTGAAAAAGCGCCACGACTTCTTTCATGCCGAAGGGTGTCGCCTGTCCGACCACGGCATCGCGCGCTTCTACGCCGCCCCGTACACCATGGAGGAGGTGTCGGGGATTTTCGACCGGGTGTTGCGCGGGGAACCGTTGACCGCGGAGGCCGTGGAGAAATTCAAATCCTGCATGCTGGTCGAATTCGGGAAGATGGACAACGCGCGGGGCTGGGTGCAGCAGTACCACTATGGCGCCATGCGCAACAACAACAGCCGGCTGTTCGAACAACTCGGACCCGACACCGGCTTCGACAGCATCGGCGACGCGACCGTGGGCACCGACATGTCCAGATTTTTGGATCGGCTGGACCGGGAGAATCAACTGGCGCCGACCATTCTGTACAATTTGAATCCCCGGGACAACCACCTGGTGGCGTCCATGATCGGCAATTTCCAGGACGGATCCCGCCCCGGAAAGATCCAGCACGGCAGTGGCTGGTGGTTCTTGGATCAGAAACACGGCATGGAGCAACAGATGGAAATCCTGTCCCAGCTCGGTCTGCTCAGCCGTTTCGTGGGCATGCTGACGGACAGCCGGAGTTTTCTCAGCTACACCCGCCACGAGTATTTCCGCCGTATTCTCTGCAACATGCTGGGGCGCGATGTCGAACAGGGCCTGTTGCCCGCCGACATGGAGCGCCTGGGTCGAATGGTGCGGGACATCAGCTTCAACAACGCCGCGCGCTACTTCGACTTTGGCGTTTCCCCTTTGGATTAACCTTCAACAGGACTGCACAACGTGACTGAAAAAATCAATCTGATCCGCACCGTCGCCGACCAACTGGACCGTACCCCTTCGAAGGGAAAGGTGCTGGTGGGTTTCGACGGGTTTATCGACGAAATCGTCCGCCTGGTGGACACCCGCCGGTCGGTGGACGATTACACGCCCATCCACACCATCGAGGAGTTTGGACGACGCATCAGCGCCGCGGCCGGACTCAGTTGCAATATCGAAATGGTCCCCGAGCAGGTGAAGTTGGGTGGAAACGGCCCCATCATGGCCAACAACCTGGTGGAGCAGGGATACGGGGTCACCTATTGCGGCGCCTTGGGCGCGGGCGGGAAGGTTCGGCCGGTGTTCAAGGATTTCGCCGCACGCTGCGACGAGGTGATTACCTTGTGCGAACCCGGCCATACCGACGCGGTGGAGTTTGACGACGGCAAGGTCATGCTTGGCAAGATGAACACCCTGCCCAACGTGAATTGGGACAACCTGTTGGGGCAGGTGTCCCGCGAGGACCTGAAGGGGAAACTCGCCGGCCTGGATCTGATCGGGTGCGTGAACTGGACGATGCTGCCGGAAATGAATTCCATTCTTCGCGGTCTGGGCGAGATCTTGTCCCAAACCGATGAGCCTCCCAAGGTGTTCATTGACCTGACCGACCCGCGCAAACGCAGTCGCGAGGACATCGCCGAGGTGTTGGACATTCTCGGGGAGGTGCAACGTACCGCCGATGTGGTGTTGGGGCTCAATGAAAACGAGTCACGGCAGGTGGCGGAGGTGCTGTTGGGGGCGGAGGGCGACGACCTGACGGCCCGCGCCCAGGAGATCCGCACCAAGCTGGGTCTCTTGCAGGTGGTGATTCACCCCACGCGCAGTGCGGCCGTGGCCAGCGCCGAGGGCGAATGGTTCGTCGAAGGGCCGTACACCCCGAAGCCCAAACTCACCACGGGCGCGGGCGACAATTTCAACGCGGGGTACTGCAACGGTTTGCTCAGCGGTCTGGATCCGGAATCCTGT
>Ga0194137_10000853_pt1 | contig 19312 bp, 14 predicted proteins | sample TARM_MetaG_T3_14_FD_134025 | JGI IMG/M metagenome (GOLD analysis project Ga0194137, IMG submission 134025) | Freshwater microbial communities from Pennsylvania, USA, analyzing microbe dynamics in response to fracking - TARM_MetaG_T3_14 (version 2) | ecosystem: Environmental > Aquatic >... | reverse complement strand
CCCGAGCAGCGCACCCACTCCATGACCGAGTTCCGCGAGGATCTGGGCCTCAGTGGCCATTACGCGCCCAGGCCGAGCCAGATGGCGACGCTGATCCAGGCACCGGCCGCGGCGCCGGCGCCGGCCCCCAAGCCGGCTTCCAGCCGCGTGCCGATGTTGGCCGGACTGGGCCTGGCCGGCCTGGCGGTGGCCGGCGCTGCCGCTTGGTTCGCGACCCGGCCCGCAGCGCCGCCGGCCGCTCCCGCCGTCGCCGCGCCGGCGTCTGTGCCCGCGCCCGTGCAGGCCGAAGCCGAGCCGGTGGTGCGCGACCTGCCGAGCCAGTTCCGCTCCCTGGTGGCCCGCCACAGCGAAGGCTTCGACGTGCAGGCCCAGGCCGAGAAGACGCAACTGCAAATCGACAGCGACGACCTGCGCTTCAGCGTCAGCGCTTCGCGCGAGGGCTATGTCTATGTGCTGCTGGCCGGGTCGGACGGCAGCCTTGTGCAGCTCTATCCCAACGACAAGGCCAGGAACAACCACATCGGCGCCGGTGAAACGATGCGCCTGCCGGGCGCCAGCTGGCCGCTGAAGGCCAGCGATCCGCCGGGGCCGGAGCACTTCTTCGTGCTGGTGAGTGCGGAGCCGCGCAGCTTCTCACCCTGGTCCACCGAGAAGGACCCGAGCTATGGCTTCCTGACCCTGCCGGCCCAGGGGCCGACGGGCGTGCCGGCCTCACCGAGCTGGCTGCTGGGCAAGCCGGACTGCGGCCACCCCAACTGCGCGGCCGACTACGGCGCCGCCGTGTTCAGCGTCGAAGCCGTCAAATAGGCGAGGTTCGCGGAACCCAGCCGCGGTCGCTGTTACAGATGGATGCCGGCGAGCGGATTGCCGGCCTTCCTTGCCGACCTCTGGATCGCGTTCTGAACTCCACCCAAGCCCCGGTCGCCCCCTCGGTGGCGACGCCCCAAGCGCCTAGGCTGGACGCCTTCACGAGTGCCGCGTCCAGCGGCCCTCTGCTGTGGGTCAATCAGGTGGCGGGCCGGCTGGAAGTGCATGGTGGCCCGACCCCGACCGGCGCCGTGTCGGACGAGATCGGCCGCCTGTTCGTGGCCGCCCTGCGTGAGCATTTCGGCGAGGCGGCCAGTGCCATTGCCGAGCGGGAATGGCGACTCAACCAGAACGCGCGGCGCCTGCTGCAGGCCCGCACCGTCAAGCAGGTGGTGGCCTGCGCCGAATCGGCATTGAGCCTGCTGCAGGCACAGTCGGCCCTGGTGCAGATCGAGTTCTCGGCCGTCATGCTGGGCTGGCGATTCCGGCGCGTCGCCGAGGGGCTGGGCCTGGACCCGGCTGGCCTCGGCATCGAGCGCCGCCAGGCCCTGGACCTGGCCATGGCGCCCGACTTTCGCCTGCCGCCGCCGGCCGATGCGGACGCCCTCGCCGAGCGGCTCCGGACATTGCTCAGCCAGGTCCCGCATTGAGTTCGTGACGTAGCTCACGATCTTGGGGTTAACCCATTCCTATGAACGTGGGGGAGGGTGGGTTTGGCTTGTCGCGGCTCCGGCGGCGGCGGCGTCTGATCCAACAAGGCGGCCATTTCGGTCGCTTATCCGCCCGGAGCCCGCCATGCAGCCGCAGTGCCAGCCGATCCGCCTCCCCGCAGTTGCCGACCCCAACGTCATCTTCTCGGAGCTCTTCGGTGAACACCGCGACCGCCTCTACCGCTTCGTGCTGCGCCATATCGGCGACAGCACCGAGGCGGAGGAGCTGGCCCAGCAGGCCTTCGTCGAGGCGGCGCGCACCTTCGAGCATTTCCGCGGCGAGTCGCAACTGTCGACCTGGCTCTACGGCATCGCTATGAACCTGGTGCGCAACCACCTGTCGCGGGCGCCGTCGCGGCTCTACCGCTTCGAGGACGAGACGGCCCTGGACGCCACGCCCTGCAACCAGGCCAACCCCGAGCAGCAATGCCATATGAGCCAGTTGATGGTGCTGCTGCAGACCGAGCTGGATGGCCTGATGCCCGAGATGCGTGAAGTGCTGCTGCTCGTGGCCATGGACGACATGAGCTACGAAGACGCCGCCGCCCTGCTCTCCGTGCCCATCGGCACCGTGCGCAGCCGCGTTTCGCGCGCCCGCTCGCATCTGCGCACCCGGCTGCAGGCCCGTGGCGCCCAACTGCCTTTCTGACTGCGGGTCATCTCTTGTCGGGGGCGCGATGCCCCCCAGCGTCCACGACGCCTTGAGCGACTGGGCGATCACGGAATTGCTGGAGAGGCAAAAATCCGTGTATACTGCTAGCTTCAGTCGCGGGGTGGAGCAGTCTGGTAGCTCGTTGGGCTCATAACCCAAAGGTCGTCGGTTCAAATCCGGCCCCCGCAACCAAGAAATATTGAGTCCTGCCAAGGACTTAGCAAAGCCCGCCAAGTGCGGGCTTTGTCGTTTCTGTGCGTCCGTGCCCGTCCTGTGCCCACTTTGTGCCCAGTCCGTGCCTCAGGGTTTCGCATGGCCTGGATAACGACCATTGGGCTTGTGCCCGCGCGATGGCTATTGGCTCGACTTTCGACCATTGGGCCGCGACACCAACGGGCATCGATTGCCCTGACCGTTAGGCAGCCACTGCCGTCCTTCGATCGCCGAACCGGATCACCCGGTGATCTGCCCAAAGCGATCACTGAGGACCCGCCCGAAGTCGCGGGCCGAACGGCGGCTGAGAGGGGTATAGCGGGCACCCATGATGGCGGCAAGACCGGGTGCCGACCAATGCATGGTCAGGCGACTGCTTTCCGACCAGGCGAACTCACGCTGTCGACCCATAGCTGCCGTCGGTCTAAGCGTAACGAACGACCGCAAGGTGTACGAAGCGGAAATCTGTCGTGATTCAGCATGAGGCTGGTCAGAGTCATTCGCAGTTCGTTAGCTGACCGTCGGCGGCGGCGGCCAGCGGTCGTTCGACGTATGCGAGCCTCTACGACTATTTCACCTTCAAGACGGTGTGTCGCCGCCGAGTGCGGATCGACCGTGCGACATCTGGCTGGGCATGTGGACATGCAGTCAGAGGTATCCCGTTCTTGGAATGAATCTCCGGACTAGCAGTGCTGCCAAAACCTCTCGTTGGCGGGCCGGAGGTCCATCTCGCTGGTCCAGGCGGTCTTTGGTTGCCTATGCACCGCCAATACGGAATATGCGATGTGATCAGGGTCCGCCTGAGGATGAGGATGTTTCTCACCTTCAAAAATGTCGGCATCGACCATGATGTGCGCAACGTGGATTCCTTCCGACCACAGCTCCTGAGAGAGCACCTGCGCGAGCGCACGTTGTCCGAACTTCCCAACGGCGAGGTTCAAGTGACCGGCACGCCCGACCAAGGATGATGTGGAACCCACGAAAACAATGGATCCTTCCTTTCTCGGCCGCATCATCCTGCCGGCAGTGCGACCTACCAAGAACGCGCCGAGACAGTTGTGCCGCCAGCAGCTTTCGAAAGCTGATGTTGAGATGTCCAATGCTTTTCCTGGGCCAAAGTCTTGAAGGCTGTAGACGACTAGAGCGGGCGCGCCGTACTCCAATTCGATGCGACGGAACAGTGCATCGACCTGCGATTCAGATGTTGCGTCACAGCCGATGGCGGCGACGCTTGGTGAGCAGCTCGCAAGCTCATCAATCAAACCGGACAAACGAGCGGCGTCCCGGCAGACCAGAACCAACCGGAAGCCTTCTTTCGCCAAGCGCCTTGCGAGTGCGTAGCCGAAGCCTGGGCCGGTGCCGACAATTAGTGCAAGGCCAGGAGAGTCAAGGGTCGAACTCTCGGCAACTCGATGTAGTAAGTGCTGAGAGGGTCCCCGCGTTCCGCTGATAACGCGACCTCGTGTGATTCGAACGCGCCGGCGAAAACTATATACAAAGCTGACTGGTCCAACAGCAATGCTTCTCCACCGCTTCATCCATGGCCAAAGAGCTGCGATCATTTCTCCCCCCTAGTTTGATGGTATGGAGGTTCGGGGCTGAACGTGCAGCTGGAGACTCCCTGCGCTGTGAATATTCACCCTATCCCACGCTACAGACGTGCAGTGAATTCAGTCGGTCATCGCAAAAACATTCGCTGACTCTTTCAGCGGTCGTATAAGCCGCACAGCGGATGAGTCGCTTGCCATGGTCAGCTGTACTTCGCACTGTGGGCGATTTGTCCCAGTGGGCCATCGGATCGGAGGTCGGCTTTCCGACAACTAGTGTGAGCACGTGTGCCGGCCGTGACCGGCTCCTGACGCTGCGGCACCGACCGTCAACCTGGGTCCTTTACTTCAGCTTTGTGCATCTTGCTGCCGCTCGTTGCGCCGCGTCGAACGGCGGGAAGTGGCCGATAGCGCCGGTTCCCGGACCAGGCTGTCAATGCGATGACAGCCGTTTGCCACCGCTGAGCCACAGCCGACCCGCCCTGCCTACTTCGAAGTGGGCGTCGCCGACGGAATCCCCGTCGCGATCACGATCTGCAGGGCTTCCGGCTTAGCGAAGCCCTTTTTGATCAGCGCGTCGTAAAGATTTTTCTTGAACGTCGCAATACGCTCCGCGGTCTGTGGCTGGGCGGCGCTGTTGAGCTGGGCGTCGATCATTACCTCAGTCATGCGTCCCATTAGCGGCACCATTCCGTCCATGGCGGCGCTCATCATTTTCTGCATGTCCGCCGGCGACGGGGCTTGGCGCGTGGCGGACGTTGCGGCGGCAGGCGCCGGCGGTTCGACTGCGTACGAGGGACCTGCAAAAACAAGGATAGCAAGCAGGGCGGCGGGAACGAGATGGCGCATGACAGTCCCTTCTTGAGGCGCGCGAGATCGATCCATTCTGTCGCGAAGCCGGCCTCGGCAAGCCGTGAATACGACCGTCCAGGGCGATACGCAGCCAACGTGTGCAAGCGCCGGAACTGCTATGACATGTCGGCAATGTCTCCTGCTGTTCGACAGCATGCTGTGCTTCTCGACCCATAGCGGAAGTAGCGGCTGTAGATTTGAGCCGCCAGGAAGCAGACGTTCAACGTCGGTGAGCCTGAGCACGCTGCCCAGCGCGTCGCTGACATAGGTCTGTGTCTGCGCCTGAAGTCCTGGCCAGCCACTCGTGCGCTCCGCCGGCCAGCAGGTGCTCGAAGGGGTTGCCAGCTCTGTCCTGGATCTGGATCGGGTCGGCGCCGTCATGCAGATACTTGACGGTGCTGCCACCGACCGTCTTGGCCTTACGCCGTCCAATGGCGTCGTACTGGTAGCTGGCGACCAAGCTGGCGTCCGCTTTGTTCCGGACTTCGATGAGCTGGCCGAGCTCGTCCCAGATGTAGGTGTAGCCGGCGTCCTGGGTCAGCCGCCCTTCGGTGTCGTCCCACCGCACGTAGGCGCCATAGTGCCGGCGCCATTCGGAGCGGAGCATCCTCGAAACCTCGGGAGGCTCAATTGTGGTCAATGGGCTGCTTGAATTCCTCGGAAGGGACGAGGAGACGAAGGGCCTTCTGCTCTAAATCTATTTCGGCAACATATTGGCGCATGCCGATATACAGTTTCTTTTGATCGTCTGACAGTACCGAGTTTTGGGGGAAAAAATATTCCCACGGCCCATCGGGTATTATTATTGACAGTTTGCCATCCTTATACAGCACGACTCCGTTCGAAAGCGTGATTATCGCACTCTCGCTATTGAAAACAGAAACGGCATAGGGGGCGGACGGCAGCTTTATCAACGGGGACCCTTGCCATTTCTCTTGATCGGCGAGTTGAGATATCTGGATGATTTCACCCCGCGAATAGCTACCGTGGTCGAGTCCTCCAATAGCGAAATACTCATGATTCAAATTGAATACATCCACGATGTTTCCGCTCGATATCATGTATCTATTGCTTCCATCGGGACTGAACCAGTAGAGCGCTCCGCCAAACTCTCCATGATTGAAGCCCACCAGCCAGCCGTCCTTAACTGCTGCAACTGCGCTTATTTTACGTAGGCGTCCAGCAGTCGGCACAAAGTTTAGACCTGCGTGTCCATTTGCATATGCTTCGCCGTCTCTTAAGAGCCGTGCTGACACGACCGCGCCTTTCCTCTGCACCGCCCACTCAAATTCGGAATTGCCCCCTGCCAACTCCCATTGGCGACGCTCCTCGGCGTTAACTCTCGGCGGGCGCGACACCTCTATCCAGTGCGCAACTTCCTCGTCGAACACAGGTGAGGCAGCAAATGTCGCGCACGGGCAAATTATAAAAGACAGTAGCCCTTGAGCGACTTGACACTTACACACCCTCAACAAAATCACAAAGCCCCGCAATATAAATCTCCCGCTCAGTATATTGGGATTGCGTCTGGTTGGTCACGGTGCGCAGGTCGTGTCCGGCACCGGAGGCGTAAGCACACGATAACCTTTGCTGTCCAGATCGAACTCGGAAATGTAGCTGCGCATGCCGACATAAAGCAAATGTTCATCGGCTGAAAGCGCCGCTGAATTTGCGGAAAGTCTGCCCCAAATTGAATCAACATTTAAAATCTTGTAGACTTCCATCTCTATTTTTATGATTGAATCAGATAGGACAACTACGGCGGTGCCATCCATTAGATTGACGATAGCATGTGGCGCTGAAGGCAAAGCCCTCTCGGATGCAACTCTCCAGCGACCGTCCGAGGCAGTTCGTACAATCCTAATAACTGATCCGCTTGAAGCGCCTAGATGCTCCAAGCCCTCGATACCCACCACACCATCGCCCAAGGGCAAAAGATCGATAATTTTATGAGTGGACACGTGATAATGTGATTCACCGTCTTTGCTGAACCAATATAGTGACGCTCCCCATTCGCCATGATTAAAGCCGACGAGCCAACCATCTTCAACGTGGGCAATGGCTTTGACTCGAGAAAAACGCTGAGTCTTGGGGGTGAAGTTTGGCAGCGGTGCGGCGCCCATCGCCGACGAATCTTTGCTCAGCACTTTTGCGAAAACCTTATTTCCATTTTGTACGACGCGCCACTCCAATAGGGAATTTCCGGCCTTGTTTTCCCAATTCTCTCTTGCCGCCGTATTCGCCGGCGGTATATCAACGGTAAGCCATGAGGTGACATCCTGAGGGCAGGCCGATATACCTGCAGCAAAGGCACGGGCAAAAGACAACAATAGAATCGCAACAAAAAAGTTGTTTCTCATAATCAACTTTGCTGGAATATTGGCGTCAGTCCCAAATAGTCTTCCTATTTTGCTGCACTGCAAGAGCATGGCGGGTGCCCTGCTGCGGCCGATATCTCTACCCGATCCACATTTGGATCGCCGGTCTGAGAGGGGTTGAATTTTAATATTTTCCCCGATGGTGTACCCAAATAACCGATATTTCCTCGCCGCGACCGCAAATAATCAACAGTTGTCCGGTGGATATCTTGTGGCGAAAATTGTTCACTATCATACTTGGGGTTGTCGGCGCCATGAGTGTGGTAGTCGCCTGCGTTTTCAGGTCCGCGCCGGCCGGATCGTGACCAACTTATTCCACCCATGTCTGGAGCGGTATAAGAATATGTTCCATTGGCATTTCTATTTATTCGTCCTGCATATTCTCTGTCTAGCTTGATTGATTCGGGTAATATGTCGTTGATTGCACTAATTGCTGCGTCATCAATTGAAGAATAACAGTCTCCCGGTGCAAGCCCGTATGGATCCTTCGAATTAAATGGGCTGTTCTCCGCATAGGAGTACAAGTTATCGCTGCCCTTCAACCCTGTTGGATGCTGAGAGATAAACCTACCTGACTTCGGCTTGAGGTATCGCGCCCGATTAAAATACAGCCTCGCCCTTAGTCACTCATCAGGCTTCCTTTCTTGATCTCGCTTCGAGGGCCAATATTTAATCGCTAAATATATCAATAACGGCCCCCCAACCAAAGGGAGCAGAAAAAGTTTTCCAACTATAAATGAAAGAAAATCAAGCATCAATATTCCGGGAGCGGGCTTTACTATTTACTTCTTGCATATCCAGCTGCATAACTTAAATGGCGCCCCAAATGCGATAATATCCCAACCGATTTCTGCCGCCTTGCATCCATAAAACGGGGCGGGTATCGGAATTGATGTCGATATTGTGCACACCAATTCGCATTGGCCCTCATCTATTTTGGCTTGTGTGCGATTTTCGCTTTTTGCCGGCAGCAGCCCAGCGACACATTCAGCAGTGCCGCAATTCGATGTGTCATAAGGCGCAAAACCCTGTTGCCACCACTCCGGACTCCAAAAGGAAGGCCCGCTTGATGGTTTGGCCGTGCGGCCGCCGCCTCTACCCCCAGAAAGCCCAGTGGGATCAGTGTCGCCCAATGGATTTCCTAGCAAATAGCTGTATAGGTTATCCCCGCCCTTCAGTCCAATCGGGTCTTGCGAGATAAACCTGCCCCACTTAGGCCGCAGATACCTTGCCCGATTGAAATAGAGCCCAGCAACCTCAATCTCCCGTCCCGCATACTGGAATCGGTTGGTATTTACGGGGCCGTCGTTGCTGGCCCCGCCGTAGGGGTCGTAGGTGTAATCCACCAGCTTGGCGCCGGTGGCGTCGGTGAGCCTGAGCACGCTGCCCAGCGCGTCGCTGACATAGGTCTGTGTCTGCGCCCCTGAAGTCCTGGCCAGCCACTCGTCCACCCCACCGGCCAGCAAGTGCTCGGTGGGGTTGCCGGAGCCGTCTTGGATCTGGATCGGGTTGGCGCCGTCATGCAGGTATTTGACGGTGCTGCCACCGAAGGTCTTGGCCATGCGCCTGCCGATGGCGTCGTACTGGTAGCTGGCCACCAGGCTGGCGTCCGTTTTGTTCCGGACTTCGATGAGCTGGCCGAGCTCGTCCCAGGTGTAGGTGTAGCTGGCATCCCGGGTCAGCCGCCCCTCACCGTCATAGCCCAGCGCCACGTCGTTCTCCGCACTGATGCGCCCGTCGCCGCCCACGCTCAGACTGACGGGCGTCGGCAAGTTGGTCCGCGCCAGGCTGCCATCCATGCTGGTGCGCTGGCCGAGGCTGTCGTAGCCATAGCTCAGGTTTCCCAGGGCGCCGCCACCGGGCAAGGTCCAGGTCATGGTGCTGAGCTGATTGCCATCGTCCCAACCATAGTTGAGTGTGACGCCGTTGGCGAGGGTCAGGCTCTGGCGCCGGTCGGCGTTGTCATAGGTGAAGCCGATGTTCAACGTGCTGCCGGGCAAGGCTGCGCCGGTGCCCGCCGCCTGGGTCAGGGTCTGGAGGCGGTTGGCCGCGTCGAAGCCGTAGCTGATGAGCGAGCCGCCACTGGGCAAGGCGCTCTGGCGCAGGCCGTTGGCGTAGTAGCTATAGGTCAGCGTGCCGGTGGGGCCGGTCTCGGTCTTGACGGCGTCGAAGCGGTCGTCATAGGTGTAGCCCAGGTTGCCTGCGATGCTGTCGGCCAAACTCTGAAGCCGGTTGGCACTGTCCCAAGCCAGATCGCGTGTGCGCTTGAGCGTGCCACCCAGGCTGACATTGATGTGCAGCGGATGGCCCAGCGCGTCGAAATTCGTCACCGCCTGCACCCGCCCACTGGCCTGCGTCAGGGTCCTGGGCACACCACCGGGCTCATAGTCCAGGGTGAGTTCCACGGCCGCACCGCGCCCCTCAGTCTTGCGCCGGTCGCGCGCGTCGTATGTGAAATCCCGCTCGGTGCTGCCCAGCACGAACTGGGTCAGATTGCCGTTCTCGTCGTAGGCCAGGCTGGCGCATTCGGCGCGAGGGTTGCAGCGTTGGGTGACCCGGTCTTGCGCGTCGTAGGTCATCGTCCACAGCCGCCCGGCCGGATCGCGTACGCCGATCGTGCGGCCCACTGCATCCACGTCGAAATGAGTTTGCCGCTGCAACGAGTCGGTGACGGCAATCAGGTCGGGTCCATCGTAGGTGTAGGTGCTGGTCAGCGTTCTAGTGCCTGTATTGCGCGACACGGTCTTGGGGCGGCCCTGTTCGTCGTAGGTCAGCGTGGTGGCGTGCTGCAGCGCATCCGTGATGGCGCTGGGGTTGCCCTTGGCATCCAGGGTGATCGTGGTCTTGTGCTGCAGCGGGTCGAGCACGCTGGTGAGCTGGTTGGTGCTGGGGTCGTAGGTATAGATCCAGGTGGCTGCCAGTGGTGTGCCCTTCATCACCGTACGCGATATCGTGTTTCCATTGGCGTCATAGGCATAGCCGGTCACTCGCCCCAAGGTGTCCGTGACACTCAGTATCTGATTGCTAACGAGGTCGCGTTCATAGGTGTAGGTCTGCTGCTCGGGCTTGCCGAGGGCTTCGATTCGTTGCGTGACTTGCCCGCTGTAGTTGAACTTCAAGCGCCGAACGGTCCCACGCTCGTCCGTGAAATCAGTCTGCGTGAGATTGCCGTTGCTGTCGAAGCTGTACGCGAAGCTTGCCGACGCTTCGGCAGGTGTGCCCTTGGCGTAGGTCTGTTGCATGACCCGCTGCGTTCCCGGGTCGTAGACATTGCTGACCATGACCGTGTTCCGCTTGTCGGTCACAGTCAACATATTGTGGTTGGCGTCGTAGGTGTATGACTCCGTGTGTTGCAGCGGGTCGGTGACCGCCTGCAGATCGCCGTTCGGGAAATAGGCGTAACTCACCTTGCGTCCTGAGTCGTCGGATGCTTCCGTGATGTTGTCGAGCGAGCCTCCGGACGTTCCATACTTGAAGAACAAGTGCCGGCCATTCGGCGATGTGACGGTGGTGAGCCTGCCCGCGGAATCGCGGGTGAAGTTGGTGCTGTTCCCGTTGCGATCGGTGGCGGAGATCAGGCCGCCGGTGCGGTAATGCGTACCGTCGTAGGCCCCGAACACCAGCGTTGCACCGTCCTTGAAGGTGATGACGTAATGAGCACCATCGGAGCGCAGCACGGAGCCACCGTAGGCACCATCGGCAGCACCGGCCACGGTGTAGACGCCTGCGCTGGTGTTCAGCGCTGGTTTGCTCAACAAGTAGCGCGTGCGGCCACCGTTCGGGCGCACGAGGTCCAGGTAGGTCGCGGGGCGGGAACCCGGCGCGTTGGTCACCACGTACATGTCATAGGAAAGGCTTGTTCCCGTGCCAAAGCTGCGCGCCTTGATGTCGCGAGAACGGTAGATGCGTCCCACGACTAGCGGAACGACATCACTGACCACTAAGTCGGTTCGCTCGTTCAGAAACAGCCCCGTGAAGCAGTCCACGGGATCCCCGGCTTTGCAGTCGGGACCGGGCGGGCCGTCGGGAGGGGCAGCGTCCGGCGACGGCGGCGAGGGCGGAGGCGGAAACGGTGGTGGTGGCGGTGGTCCACTGATAGGAGGAGGCGGCGGCCCCGAACACTCGTAGCTTTCAGTCGGATCACCGTCGTCACCGTCGTTGTCGCAGTCGGCGTGAGCGAAGCTGTGTCCCACCGCGAGGAAACAAGCCAGACCGAGGGCTGCCCATCGAAAATGGTTATGCCCGGAGCTCGACGGACGGGGACACGGGGCGATATCGCGACTTTCCAACGGTGCCGCACCGAGATCGCGCTTCCGGTTTGAATTACACATGCGGGGCTCGCAATATGACTGGATGTGGACTGAGAGGGGCAGCTCGGTCACCGAATCCGCCGCCGAGACAGGTAAGACGCAAACCCGACTCCAAGAACGAGAAGTGCCCAGATTGGGACAGGGGCATCGTTTGCTGGACTGTCATCGCCCGCCGGGTTGACCTGAGGTAGGACCGCGTTCAGCGACAGGACAACCTGTGCTGTCGATCCACCGACACGAGAGACTCGCACGGTATAGCTTCCGTCGCGAGGAATCAGAGCCTGCAAAAGACTCGCTGATTGGGCATTCAGCGGATCGATAGCTGTCTGATCCAGCTTCATGTCGACGCCGTCGGGATCCAAGACGCTCACCAACGCATTCGATCCAGCCGACACGTTGATCTGATACGCACCTCCTTGCACCCCTGCGAAAACGTATCGGCCGTTTTGACCCACACGCGACGACGAGAAAGTCACGGAGGGTCCATTCGGCTGGAGCGTTCCTTGGACGTCGTTGGACAGCGTTGCGATGAAGCTGGCGCTGCTTCCGGTGTTCGCCGTGAACGTCAATGCGTACGTCCCCGTCGCCCCGAGTGGCAGCGGTGCACAACTGTCAGCGGGTGCAATCAGCTGACAGGAGTAGCTGCCCACCCTCTCAGAAGGCGATTTCCACTCCACAGTGACGGAGCCGCCCGACGGATTGGTGGTGAGGCCATTGATCCCCAGTCCGACAGTTTGGCCGGCGACGGCTTGGAAGGTGTACGTGACGCTCTGATTCGTGGCCAGTGTGATGCGGGAGGGACTGCCATCGACATTCAAGACCCCCGAGGGCGCGTCTCCCACGAGCTGCAAGGTCACTGATCCCGTGTCGGTACCCGTCGGGTCGAGAAATACCGTGTACTTGCCGGTGATTGGAAGTGCGTAATAGTCACGAAGCGAAAATACTCCGGAGTGTTGGCTCCTCGAGCCAACAACCGTTTGATTCACGATGTATCCGTTAGGCGCAACGATCTGGAGATTGGCTCCATTTGCGAAGTTGGCAGCAGACCAAGAAAGCGAGAAGGGCTGGCCCGCTGTGGCATTGAAGTAGTAGCGCGCGTTTTGACCGACTCGGCTGATCGTCACGAGAGACGGGGCTGCATTGGCCGTCAAAGTCTGCGAAAGGTCAGTGGACAGCGTGAGTTGCAGGCTTCCCGAACTGGCGCCGGGATTCAGGACCACCGTGTACGTACCCGTGCTCGGGAGCGGTGGCAGATTGCACGAGCTCCCCGGGGCGTAGATTGCGAGCGAGCATGCAGCAAGCGCTGTCCTGTTGTCGGGTGATAAGACCGAGAGATTGACGGACGACAGGCCTTTCAAGCTGTTGATGCCCAAACCAATGGTCTGGCCAACGGTGCCTGTGAACGTGTACCGACTGATCTTTCCTGAGAGGCTGATGGCGGCGGGGCTGGCATCGACGCTGACACTACCGTCGACCGTTTCGGCCGCCGGCGCTGTTGATCCGTTGGAGGAAACTTGGAACGTGAGCGCGCCCGTGCTGGCGGCAAAGGGATCCAGGAAGACGACGTAGTTGCCGCTCTCCTGGAGGTTGTTCAGCGCAACAGAACCGGATGCGACTGTGTCGCTGAAGTTCGCCGTGGCCACGACCAGCCCGCTCGGTGCCAGCACCTGCAGATTGGAACTGGCTCCGATGAAGGTGTCGCCACTCCAGGACACCACCAAATTCTGTCCCGCTGAAGCGCTGAACGCATACCTGCCGTTTTGCCCCACGCGGGAGGTCTGGAAGGTTGTGGGAGCGCCTCCGACTTGAATGGCCCCCGTCAGATCCGAAGACAAGGTGACCAGCGCTGTTGCATTGAACGTCTGGCCTGGAATCACGATCACCGTGTAAGTCCCGGTGCTGGGAAGAGGCGGCAAATTGACGCTGGCACCGGTTGTGTAAGCCATCAGGCTGCCGCCGAGTCCAACCGAGGAGCCGTCTGGCGCATTCACGTAGAAGAGCACGCTCTCACTAGAGAGCTGAGTCAGATTGCTGATGCCCAATCCGAGTTGCTGACCGGCAATGCCATCGAAGGTGAACTCGCTGTGCTGTGCCGTCATAGCTACACTGACTGGCGCGCCATCGATGGCGATCTTGCCAGTGGCCTCGGGGAAGGTGAACATCTGCACGGACAGTGCGCTGTTTCCCAGATTCGGCCCAAGGAACAGCGAATAAGTTCCAGATTGCGCCAGCGTTGTTGAGAAGGTCTTTTGACTTCCGCTTCCGTTAAGGCCTCCGGTCCCGAAAGTTGAGGTGTCCGGCGCTCGGACGTGGATCTCGTTAACCCATACCGGTGTGCCGTTATCGGTAAGGATGAAATCCATGGTCTGCCCGGCACCCCCTCCGAACTGAAAGCGCGCGCGTTGTCCAACACGCGTACTGTTGAACGTGATGGCTGGCGCATTGGGGAGAAGGAGTCCTGGAATGTCGGTGGATTGGGTCAGCGTCAGCTCGGCTGCGGCGCCATTGCTGACAGTGAGAACCGCGGTGTACGTCCCAGTGCTGGGCAGGAGCAGGCCGCAGGCGCCAATGGTCTTGATCGCCCCCGTGCACGACAAATTCTGTCCGTTGATCCCGATGAGATTGAGCGAAACGGTCTCTCCCGGCGGCGTGGTCGTGACGCTGCTGACACCAATGCCAACGCCAGTGCCTGCAGTACCTGAGAACGTGAAGTAGCCGTTTTGTCCTGCTTGGAGACTGACCGCCTTGGGCGGAGCATCCAGAGTGACAGCTGACAGCGCGTTAAGACCCAGCCGTATCTGACTTGCAGTCGCATCAATCGGCTCGAACGCGACTGTGTACTCCCCGGTGGTGGGGAGGTTTCTGAGGTCGAAGAAGCCAGCGCCATTGTTCACTGCAGAGCTGCCGAAACTTCCGGAGGTGAGCAATGTCCCATTCGCCTGAAAGACCTTCAGCGTGCCGCCCGATGCGGACAGCGTCGAACCAGACCAGTTGATTGAGTAATTTCCTCCGGCCTGACCGTTGAAGGTATACCGCGCGCATTGGCCCGGTCGGGTAATGGTGAGTAGGCCTGGTGTGTCGCCGACCTTCAGTATTCCCGGGAGGTCGTTGGACGCGGTCAACTGAACGTTGGTTGCGCCCGATTGCGATGTGACCACCACCGTGTAGGTCCCGGTCGTCGGGGCAAAGGGCAGGTGGCAAGTGGCTCCCAATTGCCCGCCAGAGGCGACGGGGCAGTAGACGAGCAGCGCGCCGTTGGGTTGGTAAATCGTCGCACTGACGGCACTGCCGCTCCCCACCGAAATGCCGAGGCCGATACCTTGCTGTTCCACCGCGTCAAATGTCACCAGGGCGGTCTGGCCGGACGCCAAATTAAATGCAGTGGCGGCGCCGTCAATCGCAACATTGATCGTGGATGAAATGCTCGAAGTCAAGACGCCCTGCGCAGGCACGTAGAGCTTGCCCGCCGACAACGTCTCGCCGTTGCGTGTGCCCACCTCTATCGTCCCGGAAGTGGCATTGTTCGGGACCGTGAAACTCAGCGAGGTGGTGGATGAGTTGGTCACGGTTGCCATCTGGCCGTTGACCCGTACCCAAAGATCGCTTCCCCCTGTGCCAACAAGGTTCTGCCCGGTCAGCGTCACGGTGCTGCCGGGACTCGCTAGCGAAACCGCCGGCGCAGACACCATCGGTTGCGCATCGGATGCGGGCCCCACCACGAAATCGGCCGGACTCGTGGCGGTCCCCGCCGAAGTCAAGACCGTGACTTTTCCTGTGGTCGCAGCTGCCGGCACAGTGACCACCAGGCTCGTCGACGATGCAGAGACGACGGTCGCCACGCTGCCGTTGAAGGTGATCGTGTTGGCGCTCGCCGTCGCCGAGAAGCCAGTGCCTGTGATCGTGACGTTCGACCCTGCAGGCCCTGTGGCGGGGAACACATCGACGATCTGAACGACACCGGGGGCGTTCTGCGTGACGGATAGCAAATTGCCAGCGGCGTCATATTGAAACTGACCGCTGCCGGCGCTGGATTGAACCTGAATGAGTCGGCCCGCGCTGTCGTAGCTGTAGGAAACGGGGGCTGCAGCGGCGCTCAGGCTCCATAAGAGACAAAACAGAGCGATCAAACCCATGATCAGCTCGCTGAAGAAGCGCCGCAGGCGCCACGCAAATGCTTGCTTGGCCACGTTTCATGCCCCCCTGTGGCACGTCAATTGGATGGAACGCTGGCGCAGCGGCGTTTGTCGATGCGCTACTTGCCTCGGCTCACCATAGGGCCGCTTAGTGACGAGTTAGCAGGGTTGATGAGTGAGCCGATCAGCTCATCCAAATTAGGGGCGAATCCAGACAGGCCTTCGCGTCAAAAGCGCCAAGCTGTCCATAGTGAGAGCAGCTCTGGCTGACGTTAGGTAATCTGATCCGAGAAGTGCATTCAAACCTTTGGCCAAGGAGACCAGGCTTTAGACGGCGTGAATATCCACTTGGATCAAACTAGGGGGGTACTGCCTTGGCAACGGAGAGACCGGTGATCTGTCTTCTAAGTGCCATGCTGGACCGTCACAGTCCTCTCCATGCTCTCGGGATCTACACAAGGCCATGATGGATCGGCGACATCGGATCGCCCAGCGCCGCGCTGGCTGCAGGCGCTGCTGTTCCTGTTAATTTATGGCCTGTTCCAGTGGGCGTACCAAAGCGTGCGAACCAGCCGTTGGGACCACTGGTTCATTCATGAGCTGACGGTGAGGCCAGCGGCTTCGTTGGTGGACTTCATCAGCTCGACGGAAGCGGTGCAGGCATCGGGCTACCGCCTGATTTGGCCTGGGGGCAGTCTGGCGTTGCGCGCAGGCTGTGATGGCTTCGAGGTCCTCGGCCTATTCATCGCGGCGGTGTTGGTCGCCGACGTGGGCTGGCGGCGCGGGTTCGTGGCCCTGGTCGGGGGCTGTGTCGTGATCTGGGCGCTGAATCAGCTGCGGATCGCGGCGCTGTATGCGGCGGTGCGCTACGACCGAAGCTGGTTTGATTCGCTGCACACGGGCTGGGGGCCGCTGATCCTGGTCACTGCAGTGGCTTTGATTTATGCCTGGACGGTGCGTCGACCGGCGGGCGCTGATTGCGCTTGAACTGGGCGATGGTCGGCGGTTGGCTCAGGACCAAGGGAGTAGCAGTCAGGATCGTGGTGGCGGCCGTGGCGCTGTGGGTCGCGCTGGGCAGCGTGTCGCTTTCGGTGCTGAGGGCCATGCTGCCTGCCCAGGGCTCGGTCTACGGCGTGCTCATGCCTGAGCATCGGGTCGAGGATTTTGCGCTGCAGTCCATGGGCGCTCAGCTCAGCCTGGTCGTGCGCAGCCGGACGATTCAGTACCTCGTGGTGCGGGGCAAGGCTTACCCGCCAGGGATAGATTTTGAGGCGAGCACGCCGGCGCGTTCGGGGCTGCTGCCGGCGCTGGTGGTGGTGCTTGGCGGCTTACTGCTGGTTCACGGCAGGGCGGTCAGCGTGGCCTGGCGTGCTGCGCTCGGCCTGGGCTTGGCTGTCTTGCTGGCCGTCGCTATCCCAGCAGTGGTGCTGGCCGGTGCCCAATGGGGCACGGTGTACTCAGCTTGGGAAGAAATGTCCTTGCCGGCCATGCTGGTCGCAGCCTCGAACTTCTTGCTCCACGGCGGTGGACTGGCGCTCGGAGCCGCAACGGTGTGGGTGCTGCGCGTTGGCTCGGCGCCGGCATCAACCGTTCCACGGCCATCGAGGAGTTGGCCCATGACCGGACCGGCCAACTCCTGACATCGCGTTTGTCTGCCCCCCGCGGAGCGCTGCTTCACCGGCGACGGCGGGGTGTGGCGACATGGAGCCGAGCCTTTCTACGAAGCGCTGCCAAGAACTCTCACGGAGCGAACCTGACATCCAGCAGCTCCTCATGAGCGTCGAGCGCTGCCCTGAGGTCTTTAGCAAGCTGTCCAGCGTTAGCGATCCGTACCAACGTGCCCGCGACGGCTCGTCGCGTGTCAGTCAACCGTACCTTGATCGCCAGCTCAAGGGAGACGTAGACGCCTGTGGCAACAGCGCTCGAAAGAAGCGCCAGCGGCCTGGGTGTTGGTGCCGACTGAAATTTGACCGGTCAAATTTCAGTCGGCGCCAACATCTTGGGCGTCATCCTGGCCGCCGGCTCTGATCCGTTCTGGTTGAGCTGGCCGGACGTACGACGCGCTTGCCGGGACCACGCGATTGCGCCCGAGTTGCTTTGCGGCATATGCCGCACGGTCTGCGGCGCCTAGGAGCTGCTCGGTCACGGCATTTGAGTCGGCCGCCCCGCCGCTCCCCAACTGCAACGATGCGACACCCCAGCTCGCCGTGTACTGCGGGACTTCGTCGTTGCGTGCCTCGTTGAGGCAGGCGTGGAGTCGTTGAGCCACTGTCAGGGCCTGCTCCTCATCGGCGTCCAGCATGAGCAGCGCGAACTCCTCGCCACCGAGCCTGACGAACAGGTCCTGCGTCCGCATGTGACGCAGAACCAGTTGCGTGAAGTGCCTCAGCACGGTGTCGCCGGCGTCGTGCCCCCGTGTGTCGTTGATGCGCTTGAAGTGGTCGAGGTCGCAGACCAGCGCAGCGATGGGTTGCCGTTTGCGCGCGGCAATAGCAACCAGGACCCTCATGCTGTCCGCCATAGCGCGCCGATTTAAGGCTCCGGTGAGAGGGTCGGTCCGAGCGATCTCGGCCAATCGGTCGGCCAGTTGTGTCGTTGCCAGCAGAAAAAAGCCGACGGCGTGCAACAAGCTGAGCAAGTTGAAGGCGACCAAATAGATCGACTGCGCCATGCTCGGTACCAGTAGGTCGCCCTGAGGATCTGGATTGAGCAGGGCGCCAAGCACGCGGGCCAATGTGCTGAGCAAGCCAAGTCCCATCAGGACGATGAAGAAGACTGCTGCGGCGCGGCGGCGCCCGCGCCGTCCTACGAGCAGCATTTGAGCGGCGTAGAAGCTGCTGGCCAATGCGGTGATCAGCGCGGTCCTGGCAGTGAAACTGGGTTCGATGTAGGTCCAGTACATCAAGCAAGCCATGACGCCCGCCAGCGCAAGCAGGATCGGCCGCCCGTCGATCTCTCGGAGGCCGAACAGAGCTCGCGTGCCCTGCCACCACAGCACATAGCTGATCAGCATGAGCATGTTGGCCAGGACAATGCTGAAGAAGGGTGCAATCAAGCCGCGAGCGCTGAACAGCAGGCCGGCCAGGCCAAAGCCCAACGCGCCGATGCCCCAGCGGCGCAAGCCGCCGATGGACTTGGGAAACGCACGATGGGCAGCGAGCAAGATGGCCGACATTCCCGCGCTGACCACAGCCGAGAGCAGCAGCGCCGTTCGCAGGTCGATGTTCATATCGATTGCCCCGGATTGTTCAAGCCTGTGCGCCCAATGCACAGGCCCGGGGATAGCCGTAGATTGCTAGATTGGCGATGTACTGCTGAAGCTCGCCCAGCACTTCTTCGCCGGGTGCTGGAGTTCGGTTGTTCCAAGCATCGTGCCAGTCGCTCGGACCATGCAGCCGCATGTGCACATGCGAGCGCGCCAGCCCTAATGCGTCGCAGACAGCCATCACGGCTCGTCCTTTGGCAACAAGGGCGAGCGCGCAGTCCACTTTTTTCGGCGGCGGAATCCACGGCGGTAGGGACTCTTTCTATGCACTCTGTTTGGTAAGCGTGGCCTGACGGCCCTCTTGACCGAAGCGCGGTAGCTTAGATGTCCAGCACGTGGCGCAGCAGCCCGAAGCCCACGCGCCACTTGGTGCCGTCGCCCGGGTCGATGCTGGCGGTGCGCTCGTTGATGCGCACGATGGTGCCGACCACCGTGTTGAGGTACT
>Ga0194137_10000852_pt1 | contig 19313 bp, 14 predicted proteins | sample TARM_MetaG_T3_14_FD_134025 | JGI IMG/M metagenome (GOLD analysis project Ga0194137, IMG submission 134025) | Freshwater microbial communities from Pennsylvania, USA, analyzing microbe dynamics in response to fracking - TARM_MetaG_T3_14 (version 2) | ecosystem: Environmental > Aquatic >... | reverse complement strand
TGCTGCCTGAGGAAGTTGGCCAGCAGTTCGTGGCCCTGTTCGGTGAGGATGGATTCCGGGTGGAACTGTACGCCCTCGATCATGTACTGGCGATGGCGCAGCCCCATGATCTCGTCCACCGAGCTATCCTCGTGCTGTGTCCAGGCGGTGATTTCCAGACAGTCCGGCAAACTTTCGCGGCGCACCACCAGCGAGTGGTAGCGGGTCACCGTCAGCGGATTGTTCAGCCCGGCAAACACCCCCAGCTGCTGATGGAACACCAGACTGGTCTTGCCGTGCATCACCTGACGCGCCCGCACCACCTCACCACCAAAGGCCTGACCGATACTCTGGTGGCCCAGACAGATGCCAAGAATCGGCAGCTTGCCGGCAAAGTGGCGCAGCACCGGCACCGATACCCCGGCCTCGTTGGGCGTACAGGGGCCGGGGGAAATGACGATTCGCTCCGGTTGCAGCGCCTCGATCTGCTCCACCGTCAGCTCGTCGTTGCGCACCACCTTTACCTCTGCACCCAACTCGCCGAGGTACTGCACCACGTTGAAGGTGAAGGAATCGTAGTTGTCGATCATCAGCAATTTAGTCATAACAACCTCTTGTTTTTTCTATATTTTTTATGCAGATGCTTCGATCTATATACACAGATATATACACATGCGCACCGGATTTCGGCAGCACAAGCGTCGGAGAATGCCCTTGTGGGGTGGCAGCGAGCATGGCGGCCGGCATCACGGTGCGTCTCTGCAAGACGTCTCGATGGGACTCCTTGCGAGACTGCCGGCCTGAATGCCGGTGAGCAACGTGCGCAACCGAGCACCACGAGGACGTGGTGCGCGAGGCACTACCTATGACGCGGGGATTTAATGGCATCGGGCAATCTCCTGAGTTTTGGAGCCGCCGTGCCGGAGAGCCATCTGCTGAACCTTGCTGCCGGTACGGCGGCAAGGTGCGGGTCGAGGCCGCAACGACGTGCCGCTTCCTACTGGAAGCGCCACCACTGAGCAACGTTGATCGAAGCGGTACGGGTCATGGCAGACCGAGGTTCAGTTAACCGGGGAAGATACATGCGGAAGCGAACTCTCCCACAGCAGCTTCATATCCGAGCTATTGTAACACGTATTCCCTATTTGCCGTCTACGGGCCATACGCATTAACGCATACGAAAGGCCACCCTCAAAGCCGGCAAACTGCCCCGCCTACACGACAGCATGAACTGCTCCAGTGGTTCGGAGGAGGCGGCGCAGTGGGCAAGGAGATGGCCGGTCATCCAGGCCATCGCCGATGCAGCGTGTCGATGACGAACGGATGTGCATGGGGCGCCACACCATGCGACTTGAAATGCGGATGATCGCGAGGCAAGTCTTCATGGCCGTGGATGAGCACGCTTTGATCGTCCGGTGGCCAACACCGGATCGCGACGAGCCATCCCACCACCGCAAGGCCGCTCAGGGCGGCCAAGGCAACCCCGAGGCCAAGCTTCAGACCGACCCAGCCTGCCAACGGATACGCCAGCAGCCAGCAGACATGCGAAAGGGAAAATTGCGCGGCGAACACGGCCGGCAGATCGTCATCGTGTGCCGAGCGGCGTATCAGACGGCCTCCTGGCGTGACCAGGCCCGCATAGGCGATTCCCATCAGTCCCCAGGCTGGCAACAGCGTCGCCCAGCCATGCCAGAGTGGCGATACCACCCAAAGCACGGTGGAAACCAGCAGTGCCAGCACCATCATGCTCGCGGCTGCCAGCATCACCTGACGGTCCGGCACCTGATCGAGCATCTTCGGCAACAGTAGCGCGGCCAGCATCGAACCGCCGCCGAAGGTCGCCAGTGCCAGCGCGACGTGTTGTTCGTTGCCACCCAGGAATTCTCGCACGACCACGACCGTGTTGACGAACACCATGGCACCACCGGCTGCGGCGCACAGGTGCAACGCCAGCAGGCCGCGCAGTCGCGGCGTGCGCAGATAGATTCGCATACCGCGCAGCATGCGTTCACCCAGCCCTTCGCTGCGACTCCGGGCCACGGCCACCGGGAGTGTCGCTGCCAGGATCAATCCCGCCGACAACGCAAAACCAAAGGCCGTACCGACGAACAGAACATGGAAGCTGACCCACAGCAACAAGACCGCCGCGAGAGCCGGGCTGACCAGGCTCTCCAGGTCATAGGCCATGCGCGACAGGGACAACGCGCGGGTGTAGTCGCGCTCATCGGGAAGCACCTCGGGAATCAGCGACTGGAACAGTGGCGTGAAGCTGGCGGAAGCCGCCTGCAACACCGCGATCAGCAGGTAAATCTGCCAAATCTCGGAGACGAACGGCAGCGCCAGCGCAACACAAACCCGCGCCAGGTCAAGGACTATCAGCGCCGTCTTGCGCCGCTCAGGCGGTATCAACGCGCCTGACAGCGGCGCCAACAGCACATAGACCGCCATCTTGATCGCCAACGCGGTGCCGAGAACCGCGCCAGCCTGTTCGCCGGCAAGCTCGTAAGCCAGCAAGGCGAGTGCGACGATCAGCAGGCCGGTGCCGAGCAAGGCGACAACCTGTGCCGTGAACAGCCGGCGGAAGACGCGATGGCGCAGAACGCTGATCATCAACGGCCCCCTTGCTCACGTCGACGCTATGCCGGTATCCGCGCCGGCATCGGGATGCGTCTTGGAGCGACGCGCCGAATGCGGCAGGGTGCCGTAGCGCAGATACAGCGCGGGCAACACGATCATGTTGAGCACCGTCGAGCTGAGTAGCCCGTACAGGATCACGATCGCCATGGGCGCCTGGATCTCACTGCCCGGCTGGCCCGTGGACAACGCCAACGGCACCAGCGCCAACCCAGCGGCCAACGCCGTCATGGTGATCGGCACCAGACGCTCCAGCGCGCCCCGGCGTACCTGCTCCACGGGATCGGTGACGCCTTCCTCCCTGGCGAGATGGTGGATGTGGGCGATCAGCATCACACCGTTGCGGGTGGCGATGCCGAATAGCGTAATGAAGCCGATGATGGAGGCCACGGACAGCACGCCGCCCGACACCCACACGCCCAGCACGCCGCCGAACAGCGCCAGCGGCAGGTTCAGCATGACCAGCAGCGCATCCCGGCCCGAGTTGAACACCAGGTTCAACAGCAGGAAGATGCCCACGATCACGACACTGCCCAGCAGCAGAAGCGTTCGCGTAGCCGATGCGGCGCTTTCAAATTGACCGCCGTACTCGATGTAGTAGCCGGCCGGCAGTGCGATGTTGGCTTCGATCCGCTGGCGCGCATCCTCGACCACGCTGTTCAGGTCACGGCCGGCCACGTTGGCCATGACCACGATCCGGCGTTGCACGTTCTCGCGGCCAATCTGATTCGGGCCTCTGTCGCGTTCGACCCTGGCCAGGGCCGACAACGGCACGCGCGCGCCATCGGCCGTCGCGATCTGGAGCGATCGCATGGTCTCTATGCTGTCGCGGGCCGAGTCCGGGTAGCGCACCACCAGATCGAAGTTCGCATTGCCCTCAAGAACACGTGAGACCGCGGTGCCGAAGAAGGCGCTCTCGATGACATGGCTGACTTCACGCACGGTCAGGCCATAGCGGGCAATGGCGGCCCGGTCGAAGTCGATGGTGACGAAGGGAACCTCCGCCTGCTGTTCCAATGCGACATCGACAGCGCCCGGCACCGCCGCGACCTGATCCTCGATCTGCGTGCCGATCCGGCGCAGCTCATACAGGTCTTGTCCAAACAGCTTGATGGCGATGTTGGCGCGGGTTCCCGACAGCATGTGATCGATGCGGTGCGATATGGGCTGGCCGATGACCACGTTGGCGCCGGCGATGCCGGAGAATTCGCTGCGCAGATGGGCCAGCAACGCCGCCTTGCTGCGCTCCGCCATGGCGAGCGTCACTTCGATCTCGGAGGCATAAATCTCCTGGGCGTGCGGGTCCAGCTCGGCGCGCCCGGTGCGGCGCCCGGTGGCCACCACTTCCGGCTGTGCCAGCAGGACGGCCTCGACGCGGCCGGCAAGCGCATCGGACTGCTCCAGCGCAGTGCCCGGCAAGGTGACGACGTTGACGGTGAGGCTACCTTCGTTGAAGTCGGGCAGGAACGCCCGCCCCGTCGCCGCCAGCGCCAGCGCGGTCGCCACCACACCGATGATCGACAGCAAGGTCACCATCCGCCAGCGCGGCAGGACGGCATCCAGCACCGGCGCGTAAGCACGCTTGATCCACTGCGACACCTTGGATTCGCGCACTTCGCGCACCATCTTGGATTTTCCCAGGAACAGGCTGCACAGCACCGGCGTCACGGTGATGGCAACCACCGTCGATGCCAGCATGGCCACCACATAGGCGAAGCCCAGCGGCTGTATCAGGCGCCCCTCCACGCCCACCAGGAAAAATATCGGCAGCGTGACCAGTACGATGATGAGGGTGGTGAACACCATGACGTTCTGTATTTCGCGCGTTGCGCCGTAAACCACGGCCAAGGTGCCGCGCCGTTCGGTTTCGGGCAGAGACGCATTGATCCGCAGGCGCCGCGAGATGTTCTCGACCACCATGATCGCATCGTCCATCAGTACGCCCAGCGCAATCACCATGCCGCCGATGGTCATGGTGTTGATGCCGATACCGGCCGCCTTCATCGCCAGGATCGAAGCGACCAGCGACAGCGGAATCGCTGTCAGGGTGATCGCGGTGGCGCGGGCGCTGAACAGGAACGCAAAGACAATCGCGATCACCAGAATCACGCCATCGCGCAGCGCGACGCCGAGATTGCCAATGCTGACCTCGATGAAATCGGCTTGCCGGAACAGGTTGCCGCTGACGCTCATGCCTGCCGGCAAGGTCGCCTGAATATCGGCGAGCGCTGCGTCGATGGCCTGAGTGAGCGCCAGCGTGTTGGCGCCGGGCTGCTTCTGGATGCCGAGGACCACCGCAGGCTCACCATTGTGGCTGGCGGTCCCGCGCTTGGGCGCCGGCCCGATGCGCACATCGGCCACATCGCGCACCAGCACCGGGCGGCCTCTGTCCGCCACGAAGATGGCACCGATGTCGTCAATGTCCCGCACCCTGCCGCGACCGTGGATCAGGAACTCCTGGCTGTTCTCGACATAGAAACCGGCGGAGGTGTTCTCATTGCTGCCAGCGACCGCCTCCATCAGGCGGTCGAGCGTGACGTTGAATGCGGCCATGCGCATCGGGTCGGCTACCACCTGGAACTGGCGGGTATCGCCGCCATTGGGAATGACTTCGGCCACACCCGGCACCGCCAGCAGGCGCCGCCGTAGCACCCAGTCGGCCGTCGTCTTGAGTTCCATCGCGTCATGCCGATCCGAGTGCAGCGCGATGAACATGATCTCGCCCATGATCGACGTGATCGGCGCCAGGGTCGGCTCGGGCAAGTCCGGCGGCAATTGCCCGCGCACCGTCGCCAGGCGTTCGGCCACGATCTGGCGCGCCTGGTACACGTCCGAGCCCCAATCGAACTCCACGGTGATGACGGAGATGCCGATACTGTTGTTGGATCGCACCCGGCGCACACCAGGCGCACCGTTGAGGGCGGTTTCCAGCGGAAAGGCGATCAGGGTCTCGACTTCCTCCGGGGCCATACCATGCGCCTCCGTGACCACCGTCACCGAAGGCGCTGTCAGATCCGGGAACACATCCACCGGCATGCGCGAGGCTTCCATCAGCCCCCAGATCAACAGCAGCAGCGCGCCGAACAGGATGAAAATGCGATGGCCCAACGACCATTCGATCAACTTTGCAATCATGGAGTCCTGGCCCTCTCGACCGGCGTTTTCTTCTTGCCAGGATCAATGCGCATGGCCGTGTCCCATCGCTTCCGGCGTGGCGGCGGCCAGACGCACCTGAATGGCCCCGCGACTGACGATGCGGTCGCCCGCCGTCAACCCTTCCAGCACTTCGATACGGTCACCATCACGATCACCCAGGCGCACAGGTATGCGGGAGAAGGATTCGCCGCCGCGCATCACATAGACGACGCGCTTGCCACCATCGTCGATCACCGCCGTCACCGGAACGGAGAGCGCGTCCCGCTCCGCTCCCGTGAATATCCGCGCCTGCACGACTTGGTTCAGCACGATGCGTGGATCAGGATCGCCCATGGCGAAGATGACCGGCACGCTGTGGCTTCTGGCATCAATCACCTGGCCGACACCCACCAGACGGCCGCCGTTTCCTGCCCGGATTTCGACGGGTTCCGCCAGCCCCGGCAATTCAAACGCGGCGCCGGTCGGCGTCTGTAGACGCGCCGCGTCCGACTCGGCCACCTGCACTTCGAGCCAGAGTTCGCGACGATCCACGATGTGAAACAGCGGGGCGCCCTGATCGACCGCAGCGCCATTGCCGACATGCACCTGTGCCAGGGTGCCGCCGATCGGCGCACGCAACTCGATGCCGCCCTGTCCATCGCCACCCAGTTGCGACATCCGCTGCTCGGCTGCCTGCAACTGTGAGAGCGACACTTGATGGTTGGCGCGCGCTTCATCCAGACGTCTGGCGGACACGGCCTGCTGCGCAAACAAGCGCTCCATGCGCTCCACCTCGGTCTTGGCAAGCGTGGCGGCATTGCGCGCCGAAACGAGCGCCACTTGCAGCGAGGCGCTGTCAGCGCCGACACCCAGATGCGGGACCAGCGTCGCCAGTATCTGTCCTCTCTCAACTTCACCGCCCAGCACAGGGAAGGTGCCGCGTGCGCGCACCAGACCCGGCGCTGGCGCCGCGACGATGAAGGCGCCCTCGCTGGACGCTCGAACCGTGGCCGGGGCCGTGACCGACTCGCGCAGTGGCATCCGGCGTACTTCTTCAATGGCGAAATCGGTCTGCCACTGCTGTTCCTTGAGGAAGCCGATCTCGCCTTGCGGTGACGGTGAGCGACGCGCCTGGGCAGCCGCCTCCCGCGACGCATGCACGACGATCGCGCCAAGATCGTGTTCGACCTCCAGCCCCGGTGCGGTCAACACCAGTTGAAGGCGACGTTCCCCGGCTGCACGGGGGGCGACCGTCGGCGCAAAAATGCCCGGCGCACGCAGTGTCTCGATGCGAAAGCGCTCGGTCGGAGCATCGCCACCGGACAACACCACATCCAGCGTTCCCTCGGTGACGGGCTTGTAGTCGTGCAGGCGGGTGAAATGCGCGGCGAAGGTGGTCCGCTCACCGGCAATCAGCGGTGCGAACTCGACGAACAGTTCCGTGGTTGCAGTGAAGTCCGTGACCGCTTGCGCTTCCAGCGCACGACCCGCAGAACTGCCAGTTCCCTTGTCGCACCCCGCCAACAACGCCACAAGAATCAACGCGACCCATGGCGATCGCCATGCCCGCTTTGCAGTGTCAGGATCAGTGCGCATGTGGTTCGCTGCCATCACCATGGTCGTGGCTCTCATCGTCATGGGAGTGATCGCCATCTTCGCCATGGCTATGGCCATGATCGTCCTCCGGGACGGCTTCGATGGTGACCGGCGCTTCATCGCCGTAGAACGCCTGGGTTTCGTTGGCGGCCGGGCGATTTTCGGTAGCAGATTCGGCAGCGGCCGGCGGCTGCGAAGGATGGTCGTGGCCATGATCCTGGCCACAGGCCGACAGCGCGGTTGCAGCGAACAAGGCAATCAAGGTGGGACGAAGGTTCATGGCATATCTCCTGTGGTGGATGGATCATGTTGTGTCAGTTGTTCAAGTTCGATCCACGCCGTTCTGGCGCGGTGCTGCAAATCCAGCGATTGATTGACGGCTTCGATTTCGGCATCGAAGGCGGCAAGCAGGCCAACCAGGTCGAGTTCGCCTTCGGCGAAACTGCTGCGGGCGATGCCCGTCAACTCCCGAGCCTGCGGCACCACATCCGCGCGCAGCCGCTGCGCGGCCGCAGCGAGTCGCGCGGCCTCCGCCTGTGCCGTCTTGAGGCGCGACTGCATATCCAGCAGGGCCATCCGGTAGAGACTTTCGGCGCGCTGTGACTCGGCCTGCGCCCGTGAACGGGCGGCCTGATTGCGATCGAACAAGGGCAAGGGCACCGACAACTGCACCAGCAGCGCGTCGTCGGAACCTACCGGGCCTTCCAATCGACGCTGGCCGACACCCAGGGTCACGGGCAATGACGGCCTACTGGCGGCTTGCGCGGCGGCAGCGGTCGAGACACGGCGGCCATCGAGCGCGGCCAGTTCCGCATTGACCAACGTGCCATCGCCGACTTCATGGTTGAAACGGCTCACGTCCGGGAGTAGATCGACACGCTCGTCGATCAGGGCGTTGCCGGCATCGGTGCCAATCAGGCTTGCCAGACGCTCCCGCGCCGCAAGCAGCGTGGTTTCGACTTCCTCCAGACGGGAGCGGGCCAGTTCGCCGCTTTGCTGGATGCGTCGGCTTTCGTAACCCGACAGGTCGCCGGCTTCGCCACGGCGTGCGGCGACACGGGCCAACTCGTCCAGCTCCCCGATCCAAGCCCGGTAGGCATCCGCCCGGCGCGCTGCGGCAACGACCGCGTAGTAACGTCGCAGCACTTCCAGGCGAATGCGCTGGCGCTCCGCCTCCGCGCCCATCTCAGCAGCAGAGAGGCCCAGTTCCGCCGCGCGCCGCTGCAATCCCCGTCGGCCACTCAGATCGAACTGCTGGGACAGCATGAAACTGGTTTCATCGCCGTTGCTTCCCGGCCTGTCCACCGACACCCGCTCCATGCTCAATTCGGGATTGGGCCATGTGCGCGCCGCCGTCAGTTCGCTTCTGGCCACGCCGATCTCCGCGTCGATGATGCGCACGACTTCCGGACGAGACAAGGCCAGACGCACCGCCTCCTCCGCCGTGAGGGTGGTCTGCGCATGCACGCCTGCGGAAATACAGCAGGCAAGTACCAGAATAAAAAACCGAGCATGGATCGGTTTTTCACGCGAAAAAAACTGCAACAGTTCAAGCATATCTGCTTACCAAGCCAACAAGGCAATGAGAGATTCGGTGAAGTGGTGCAACCAGCCTGCGGACAAGCTGCAGAACATCACGACAGCAAAGCCCAGCAACGAACCCAGGTAGGACGTAGATTCGCGGTCGGGCGACAACAGAGCCTGCACACGCTCCGGCACGAAATCGGCGAGAAAGGCCATCGACAGCGGCATACGTTGTATGGCGTGATGACGGAAAATCTTCTCCACCGCGACAATGGCCTCAGCGACGATGACAGGGCACCCCACTGCAGCCGCCGCAACGAAATCACAACGTTGCTCTAAAGCGAGTTCTTGATCACGCAACAAACGTCGGCGAACACCCGGCAGGTGGATGCCCGACAAAATCACTGCTATGAGGCGCCAGAAAACGTCACGATGTTTTAAGTGCGCCTGCTCATGCGCCAGGACTACTCGCAACTGCATCGCATCAAGCCGGTCGAGAAGCGACTGTGAGAGCACAACATGACCCCGCCCAATGCCACAGGCGAAAGCCAGGGGCTGTTCAACATCGACGACGTGAAGCCTATTGTCCGCATGACCAGAACGACGGCTCAAGCGCAGCATGGTGACAAGGGTTTGTCGAACACGCCACACACTGCGCGCCGCACGCGCCACAAGCCACGCGGCATAACCCATCAACAACGCGAGCACCGCCCACAGCCAAGTGACCTCACCATTCTCGCTTGGATGCCACACGCACAAGTGCCAGAGACTGTCCGAATGCGCAGAACACGCAGCGGCGAACTTGGCGGAGTCATGAAGCACCGACGGCATGGCGATGGTCACGACCATATAGCCAATACCTGCCAATGCGGGCGTTACCAGCAACCACCAGATCAGCCGGGCACGCTGCTTAGGCGCCTGACATACCAACAGCCGACGCAATGGACGCTCACATGCTGCGATAAGCATGGCAAGCGTGATCGCCAATACGAAACCGGACAGCAGCGCAAACTGCAACAGTGGCGCATGACTGCTCATAGATCAGTCTCATCTATTTCCGCGCGACGACGCGCGATCAATTCTTCCAGCCGCCGCAACTGGTCGTCATCCGCGCGGGCGGCGATTTCAACGAAAGCCGACAACAAGGCATCCGGCTGCGGACCAGCAACACGCCTCACGGCTGATTCCACCAGCCTGCTCATCAGTTCCTGCCGCGAAACTGCCGACGAATACTCGTAGGCATGACTGACCTTCTCCCGTTGCAGCAAGCCCTTGCGGAATAAGCGCTCCAGGGTGGACTGCACGGTATTCAGAGAAATCGAACGCAAGCGTCCCACGCGGGCATGGACGGTCTTGGCATCGGACGATTCATGACGCCAGATGTCTTCGAGCACAGCGATCTCTAAGTCGCCGAGCGGCGGTACATCAAGGTTCTTCAAGGTCTTGAATCCAGGCATTTGACCGGACTCACAGTATGTCAACAAAAAAACCGATCGTCAATCGGTTTATGCTACTCTAATGCGCAGGATCTGCATGGACTCGCACGGATTCGCCCTGGCTGCAGGCGGACCCACCCAGAGGTGTGGGTGCCCGCACTGCCGCATCGGTTGTTCGTGCAGATCTGACAACGGTGACCAACCAATGCTCAACGTGGCCACTGGTAGCGCTGGACAAGCCCCTCGGTAGTACATAGAGGCTGGCTCGTCCATGCGACCGACCTGGGCTTCAGCCCGGCAGAGAGAACAAAACCGCTTCACGTAGCTGGAGTGAAAACAGGTATCGCTAAGGGCAGCGCCACCTGCCGAAAAGATGTCGATGGGAGCCTCAATGGTGCCGATGCTCACCAGGGAGGCCTCCATCAATTCGAGGACAGAGTGGCATGGATCTACGTCATCTTCGATGTTTTATCGCCGTGGCTGAAGAGCAGAGTTTCAGCCGAGCCGCCGAGCGCCTGCACATCGAGCAGTCCCCTCTGTCACGCACCATCAAGAAGCTCGAATCCGACCTGGGCGTCGTCCTGCTCGAACGCACATCCCGTGGCACACGCCTGACATGGGCCGGCCAGGTCTTCCTGGAAGACGCTCGTCGCGTCCTTCTCTTCCTGGAACAAGCCAAAGCGAATGCCAAAGCCGCTGCCACCGGCTATCGCGGCACGTTGCGCATCGCCCTCTCCGACGGTATCGCCCGAGTCCGTCTAAGCTCACTGCTCGCCCTGTGCAGAGAAGAAGAACCCGAAGTCGAGATACGGCTATCGGAAATACCGTTCTCGCAGCAACTGAAGGGTCTGCACAATGATCTGTACGACGTCGGCTTCACGCTCGCCGATGAAGTCGAGGAAGGACTCATTGCCGAGCCGGTCTGGCGCGATCCGCTGGTCGTGGCTGTGCCGGCCAGGCATCCCCTGCTGGCGCACAAGCGCGTGCCGCTGGACGAGGTATTGAGCTACCCGTTGGTACTTTGCCATCCCGAAGTCTGCGCAGGTTGCAACCAGCAGTTGGAGCGCCTGCTGCGTTCGGCAGGTGCGCAGCCCACCGTAGCCGAGCACGTGGCCACGCATGATTTGATGCTGGCGCTGGTGGCGGCAGGCTATGGCATCGGGTTCTCCAGTGCAGCACACATTTCAGCATGCAAAACCACGGATGTGGTCGCACGTCCTCTGGCTGGACGTTCCATCATGCTCACGACCTACCTGCTAAGACCTGATAACGAACCGTCCGAGCAGTTGAGCAGCTTTATTCGTCGGGCAGCCAAGGTCGCCACGTAAATCCAGTAGCCTGTACGACAACAGAACCTAGACAGCACATTTGCGGCGCCGCATCACCAGTCCCTCGTCCGCCGATGCCGGCAAGCTGGAGCAACCCGCTGTCCACCGACGATGCGATTGGCATCACGTCAAGGCATCACAGCAACCCAAGGCCATTGCTTTTTAGGTCTCTATCAAGACCTGTGTGGTATGTACCGCCCTGCTCTCCGCCGCCAAGCCACAGCCAACACAACATGCGCCTGCACTCTGGCCTGATAGGCGTAGGCCAGCATCACACGCACTCCAAGCGGTGCCAATCCCAAAATCCGTCCTGATTAGCAATGATCGTCAGCTGGTCGCAGCTGGTGCGACAGGCTGACTCCAAAGTGTCGTCCACTACGATGCGCAGGGGGCAACACCATGGCGATGAATCGGATCCAGTTCCAAGCGGGACTCTCGATGCCGGCGTTTTTCAAGGACTACGGTACGGAGGAACAGTGTGAGCAAGCCCTCGAAGCGGTGCGTTGGCCGGCGGGCTTCCGTTGCCCTCGCTGCGAGGGTGCGGCGCACTATGTTCTGCGGGACGGCAACCGCAAGGTGTTTCAATGCCGAGGGTGCCGTCACCAAGCCTCGCTGATCGCCGGCACGCTGTTCCAGGGCACCAAGCTGCCGCTTACCACATGGTTCTTGGCGATCTACCTGATCAGCCAGGTCAAGACAGGCTTGTCGGCGCTGGCATTGAAGCGCCAGTTGGGTGTGAGTTACCCCACAGCATGGCTGGTTCACCACAAGCTCATGCAAGCGATGGCCGACCGGGAGCGTCGCTATCTTCTGGTAGGCAACGTACAGGTGGATGACGCCTATTTGGGCGGTGAACGTAGCGGCGGAAAGGCCGGGCGCGGTTCGGAAAACAAGGTCCCCTTCATTGCCGCAGTCTCGCTGACCACTACAACTCATGAGCGCTACGATCAGTCTTTTCGCTCCGATCGCACCCGATTCGCAACTCATCGGAGGTCGGCCACCAGAGGCGCAATGAAAAAATAACAGGTGTCCATCGTGATACGTCAGACTCGCACTCACATTCTCGCACCTCTGGTCCTGGTCGCCTCAATCGCGAGCGCCGCGGCTGCGGATGTTGCGCTGCCGGACCCGTTGCGACTCGCTGATGTGACGTCCGTGGCCCTGCGCAATCGAGCTGAAGTCTCCGCCGCCACCGCTCAGGCGGACGCGCTGGCCGAGAGGCCCGCGATCGTTTCGGCGCTCGAAGACCCGATGATTACCGCCTCCATCGGCTACCCCGACGAAAGCATGATGGGGGTTGACCGACGATACGACCGCAGCATCTCGATCGAACAACGCTTTCCCCTGTCACGGGTGCGTTCGCATCGCCGGGCTGTGGCACTCGCCGATGCGGACCGGGCCAGGGCGCGGGCGGATGCCACCGGACTTGACGTGGTGCTCGATGCACGGCGCAGCTTCTTCATGCTGCTTGAGCGGCGCCGCATGCAACGGATCGTCGACGAACAGATGGCACTCGCCGAGCAGCTCGTCAGCGTGGCGGCCAACCGTTATGCCAGCGGCACCAGCACGCAGGCGGATGTCTTGCGCGCCGAAGTGGAAGTCGCGCGTCTGCAAGCTGAGCAACAGGCATTGCTGGCGCAGATTCGGGGGGCTGAAGCGATGCTCAACGCCAGTATGGGACGGCCCGCCGATGCGCCGCTCCCGGCATTGGAACACGACCCTTATCTGGAGGAGCCGGCATCGCAGGCCGACGTGCTGCACCAAGCGTCCGCCAACCGTCCGGAACTTGCAGCCGGGACTGCGGAAGTGAATCGGGCCAAGGCCGAGGTCCATGTCATGCGTTCCATGTACAGGCCGATGGGCATGGTCAGCGTCGGACGTGCCTCGACGATGATGACAGGCGATGAAACGATGCTGATGGTCGGCGTCAGCGTACCGATCTGGCGCAACAGCCTGCGCTCCGGTGTCAACGAGGCGCTCGCCATGCAGCGCATGGCGGATGCCGACCTGATCGCCATGCGTAGCATGGTGGCCGGCGAAGCGCTGGCCGCCCGAGAGGAAGTCAATGCCGTGCAGACCCAGGCGCGAGTGCTGCGGGCGGAAGTCGTGCCCCGTGCGGAGGCGGCGACCGAGGCTGCACTGGCGAGCTACGCCTCTGGGCAAGGCACGCTGATCGCCGTGATCGAGTCCGCGCGGGCGCTGTGGGAAGTGCAGGCGGAGCATATCATGGTCGAAGCGGCGGTCGGCGAGGCCTGGGCCAACCTGGATCGGGCCACGGGTACGCTTCGGGAGGTAAGCCGATGACCGACATTCGCCGACGGACTCTGCTCGCGAGCGCCCTGATCCCGGTCGGGTTGCTGGCCGTAATGCTGTATATCCAGGATCAACGGCAGGGTTGGCCCTTCTCACGGCACACCACGCATACTCCGGCCGTCGCGCAGGCCGCCCCGCAACCGGCCGGAGAGAGCGCCAGCGACTTGCTCTCGGCACGTGCCCCGGTCGATATGTCGGCGCGGCAGATCGATATGCTGGGCGTGCAGACCGAATTGGTCGACACACAAAGGCTCGACGATCCGATGCGCGCCGTAGCCACCGTCGTCGCCGACGAATCGCGTGTCGTTCACGTGCATACGCGGGTGTCGGGATGGCTGGAAGAACTGTATGTGAACACCACCGGGCAACAGGTGCGTGCCGGTCAGCCGCTGGGCGGTGTGTTCTCGCAGGAGCTGTATTCCTCCCAGAGCGAGTACCTTTCGGCGTTGCGTCGCGCAGGCAGCGGTCCAGCCAGCGCCGTGCTGGACGCCGCGCGCACTCGCCTGACATTACTCGGCATGAGCGACGCGGAGATCGCCCGCATCGAGAACACCGGCGAAGTGCGCCGCCTGGTCACGATCGCAGCGCCGATCAACGGTGTCGTGCTGAACCGCGGCGTCACTCAAGGCACTGCGATCGATCCGTCCACCGAAATCCTCACCATTGCCGACCTGTCACGGATCTGGGTGATCGCCGAGGTCGCGGAGGGCGATGCGGCGCACATCAGCACCGGATCAACGGCCACGCTGCGCTTCCCGACGTCCGGGCGCGAGCCTTTCACGGCCGACGTGGAATTCGTCTATTTGACGCTCACCGAGCGCACTCGCACGGTACGTGTGCGCATGAGTGTCCCGAACACCGACGGGCGATTGCGTCCCGGCATGTACGGCAGCGGCCAGTTCCAAGTCGCGACTCGGGACGCGCTCACAGTGAAGCGCGATGCGGTCATCGACACTGGCCAGGCCCAACACGTATTCGTGCACACGCCGGAGAACCTGTTCGAGCCCCGCCCTGTCAGGGTCGGCGCCCGCTTCGCGGATCGAGTGGAAATCCTCGACGGGCTGGAGATCGGTGAGCACGTGGTGACCTCGGGCGTCTTTCTGATCGACTCGGAGAGCCGGCTGCGCGCCTCCGGCGGCGGGCACTTCGGCCACGGTGGTCAATCCGGCCCTGCGCAGGACGAAACCGACCGTGCCGGCGAACACGACGAGCATTCGCACTGACATGATCGAGCGCATCATTGAATGGTCCGCCACGCACCGCTGGGTCGTCCTCGGCGTGACGCTCATGCTGGCACTGTGGGCCGCCGACTCCATCCGCAAAACGCCGCTCGACGCGCTGCCCGACCTGTCCGACCCGCAGGTGATCGTCTTCACCGACTGGATGGGACGCAGCCCGGACCTGGTCGAAGACCAGATCACCTATCCGCTGGTGCGCGCGCTGCAGAGCACGCCGGGTGTGCAGGCCGTGCGCGGCTACTCCATGTTCGGCATGAGTTTCGTCTACGCCATCTTCGACGACGACACCGACATCTACTGGGCGCGCACTCGCGTGCTCGAACAGATCGGGCAGGTTCAGCAGCAGCTTCCCGCCGGCGTGTCGCCGACCCTCGGGCCGGACGCGAGCGGCGTGGGCTGGATTTACCAGTACGTGTTGGAGGATACCTCCGGCAGCCTTGATCTGGCCGAGCTGCGCGCCCTGCAGGACTTCACCGTGCGCCCGGCCCTGCAAGGCGTCCAGGGCGTCGCCGAGGTCGCTTCGTTGGGCGGTTTCGAGCGCCAGTACCAGATCCTGCTCGATCCGGACCGATTGGTCGCCTACGGCATCACGCCGCTGGACATCGCGCGCGCCGTGCGCGATGCCAACGTCGAAGTCGGCGCGCGCGTGCTGGAGATGGGCGGCCGCGAGTACGTGCTGCGCGGTCGCGGTTACGTCAGGACGCTGGATGACCTCGAACAGAGCGTGGTCTCGGTGACCGCCGGCGGCGTGCCGGTCCGGATTCGCGATGTGGCGACCGTGCAGTTCGGCCCGGAGATCCGACGCGGTGCCGCGGACTTCAACGGCATCGGCGAAGCGGTCGGTGGCATCGTCGTGATGCGCATCGGTTCCAACGCGCTCGATGTGATCCGCGCGGTCGAGGCGCAGATCGACACCTTACCGCTGCCGCCCGGTGTGCGACTGATTCCCACCTACGACCGCTCCGGGCTGATTCTGGCTTCGGTCGCGACGCTGCGCGCGACCTTGATCGAGCAAGGCACCATCGTCGTCATCATCTGCCTGATCTTCCTGCTGCACGTGCGCTCGGCCCTGATCGTGCTCATCATCCTGCCACTTTCGGTGTTGATGTCGTTCATCGTCATCCGTTATCTCGGCCTGTCGATCAACATCATGTCGCTGGGCGGCGCCGCCATCGCGATCAGCGAACTGACCGATGCAAGCGTCGTGCTGATCGAGCGCGCCCACAAGCGACTCGCGGAAAACTCCAGGCCCGAAGACCGGGTGCGCATCATTATCGAGTCATGCAAGGAAGTCGGCCGCCCCATTTTCTATTCGCTGCTGCTGGTGACGGTGAGTTTCCTGCCCGTCTTCGCCCTAACCGGCCAGTCGGAAAAGCTGTTCTCGCCGCTGGCCTACACCAAGACACTGGCGATGTTATCGGCCGCGGTGCTGTCGATCACGCTGGCGCCGCCGCTGATGGTCTGGCTGCTGAAAGGCCGCTTCCGCTCCGAGACGCAGAATCCCGTCAATCGTGTATTGACCGCTCTCTACCGGCCAATCGCGGGCATGGCGGTGCGCCGGCGCGTGGCAGTGTCGATCGCCGCCGCGCTGGTCATGCTGGCCACGATTCCGGCGTTCATGCACCTGGGCTCGGAATTCATGCCGCCGCTGGACGAAGGATCACTACTGGTGATGCCGACGACCTTCCCGGGCATTTCCATCGAGGAGGCCCGGCGCGCATTGAATGCGCAACACCGCATCATCATGGAGTTCGACGAAGTGGCCAGCGTGCATGGCAAGACCGGCCGCGCGGAAACCGCCACCGACCCGGCGCAATTGGACATGAACGAATCGGTGGTGACGCTGAAGCCGCGCGATGCGTGGCCACTGCTGCCGGCCGAGCGCTGGTACAGCGACTGGGCACCGGAATGGCTGCAAACCGGCCTGCGCCAAGTCTGGCCGGACCAGCGCCCCCGTACCTCGTTCGAGCTGGCGCGCGATCTCGACACCGCTCTGCAGATGCCCGGCTATCAGATGGCCATCGCGCCACCCATCCGCACCCGCATCGACATGCTCACCACCGGCGTGCGAACCCCAGTCGGCATCAAGGTGTTCGGCCCCGATCTGGAGGGCATCGAACGGATGAGCCTGGAACTCGAAGGCATGCTGCGGCAGGTGCCGGGCACCCGCAGCACCTTCGCCGAGCGCCAGAGCGGACGCGAGTACATCGACATCGTGCCTGATCGCGACGCCATCGCGCGCTACGGCCTGAGCGTGCGCGACGTCCACGACTTGGTGGAAACCGCCATCGGCGGCATGCCTGTGTCCACCGTCATCGACGGCCGTGCACGCTATTCGGTCAACGTGCGCTACGCCGCCGACTTCCGCGACGATCCGCGTGCCTTGCGGGAACTGCCGGTGCCGATCCCGGCCGCCGAGTCACTGTCCTTCATTGGCGCTGGCGGTACCGGCCGCGGCAGCTCGCCGGCCCTGCGGTCACAGGTGCAATCGCGGGGCGGCGGGATGGACGCCATGGGCATGGGCGGTGGCGGCACGGGGAGCATGGACGGCATGGGAGCCGGCGCGGCCGCCGGCCCGATGGATGCCCCGGCCGGCGCCGGCAACGTCTGGGAGCGGGGATTGCAGGCCGGCACGGTGGTGCCACTCAGCGCGCTGGCCGACGTGCGCGTGGTCACCGGCCCGCCGATGATCCGCAACGAGAACGGCACGCTGGTGGCTACGTTTTCGCCGACTTCGACAGCGCCCAGCGCGACATGGGCGGCTGGGTCAACGACGCCAAGGCGGTCGTGGACCAGCAGCTCCATCTGCCACCGGGCTTCCGAATCGAGTGGACGGGACAGTATGAATTCATGGAGGAACTGCAGGCCAATCTGCAGACAGTGATTCCGCTGACCCTGTTGCTGGTCATCGGTCTGCTGTACTTGTCCCTGCGCGATTGGGCGCAGACCTGGCTGGTGCTGCTGACCGTGCCGTTCTCGGTAGCCGGCGGCATCTGGCTACTGGCGCTGCTCGACTACAACCTGTCGACCTCCGCCTGGGTGGGCCTGATCGCGGTCGGCGGAGTCGCGGCGCAGACTGGCATCGTGGTGATGGTCTATCTCGACCGGGCCTATCGCGACGCACTGGAACAGGGTCGTCTGCAATCCCGGCAGGACGTGGACGCGGCCGTGATCGACGGCGCCATGAAATGCCTGCGCCCGATGTTGATGACGGTGGTGACCACCACCTTCGGCTTGATGCCGCTGCTGTGGAAGACGGACGTCGGCGCTGACATGTCGGCGCGCATCGCCGCGCCCGTGGTGGGCGGGATGTGGTTCTGCATGGTCCTGACCCTGCTGGTGCTGCCGGCGGCCTATGCCATCTGGTGTCACTGGCAGTTCAGCCGCTCTCCATCCCGCGCTGAGGCCATGCCATAACCCAACAGACGTCTGATCACCGCGCGCAGCCCGCTTGGATGATGTGCAGATGACGCGAATGTAATGATCGGGTCATCCGTCTGACAGCGGCTGCTCTCTAGCATCAGCATGAAAGTGCGTGGTGCATGCAGGGGTTGATTCCTGGCCTAGCGCCATGAATCGCTGTGTCAAGTAATTTTAGAGAGTCAAAGAGCCGAGCATGATGAACTTCAATATCAAACACCGTGCCTTTTTGGCGGGCTTGCTTCTGTTTTCCATGGTCGGCGGCGGCGTGGCAACCGCATCGGAGTTGATCGCCGAAGTCTGGAAAGACCCCAACTGCGGTTGTTGTAACGAATGGATCGAGCACCTCGAAGAAGCCGGCGTCCAGGTGCACACCTTCAATACCGGCAACACCGACATACGGGAGCAGCTTGGCATCGCCAGGCAGTTCGGCTCCTGCCATACCGCCAGGATCGGCGGCTACGCCATCGAAGGTCATGTGCCGGCCGCCGACATCAAGCGCCTGCTGGAAGAAAAGCCCAAGGCAGTCGGCCTGGCCGTTCCCGGTATGCCGATCGGGTCACCCGGCATGGACGGCCCGGTCTACGGGGACCGCAAAGATCCCTACGATGTCCTGCTGATCCATGTCGATCGCAGCACCAGCGTCTATCAGGCATATCGCTGACCAGCGCGAATGAAACGGCTAATGGCTCGGGATCAATCTCGGGATC